>Ga0209755_10001508_pt1 | contig 35761 bp, 30 predicted proteins | sample TergutCo191P1_FD_187301 | JGI IMG/M metagenome (GOLD analysis project Ga0209755, IMG submission 187301) | Cornitermes sp. P1 segment gut microbial communities from Petit-Saut dam, French Guiana - Co191P1 (SPAdes) (version 2) | ecosystem: Host-associated > Arthropoda: Insects > Digestive system... | reverse complement strand
CAAAACGGCGTCCAACCGCTTCTCTATTTACGTGAGCTTTTTGAACGGTGCCCGCTTGCTGTCTCGACAAGTGACTGGGAGAAACTTCTCCCCTGGAATATCTTCACTGCTAAGATTTGACGGATACTTTTATTTTTCATAATACTTGGAATATTAGCAGCAGGGTCTGTTGCCTTTTTTTTAATTATAGGGATAAAAATACTGGCATCAAAGGAGACTGTTTCAAATAATAAGTGGAAGAAAATCGCTCTATTGTTGCCTGCGTTCCTGCTCTCTGTAGTGTTAGTTTACGCATTTTTTGGGATACTAGCCTCTACTAATAGCATAGTAGTAGCTGTTGCCCTTTTATTTTCTTTTCCAGTGCAAGTAGCGTTTATTGTTTTACTATTTCTAACTGTCAAGATATTTAAAGGGCATATGATCATCAAGAGATGGCAATTTATAGCAGCATATATTGCCATTTGTATAGTTGCCATGCCTTATTTTGGCCATGTTATTCGTTTGATTACTATAAGTATAAGAGCAGGCCGTTTTGTCTTGTAATGATCCTTTACTGAAAGGCCGAAGCGTCAACCAATAAGAAAATGTCGGAAAATGCATCATACTGCGGAATAGAACGAGAATGAGTGCGACCAGCAAATTGTAAAACAAAGGGCAGGTGTGCGGCGTATGCGTACTTGGGGATAACACGTTGACCGCAAAACCAGTTAGGGGCACGGCAAAGATAAAAAGCCTTGAGCAGAGGATAGGCGGTCGGCAGGAATGGACAGAGTACATGGTGAACAAGAACGAAGTATGGGTAAACCAGATCCATTATGAGTATGACCACGTTGTAAGGGACGAGGCTGCTGCCAAAGAACGTGCCGGGGCGATACTGCGAGAGAAAAGCTTTAAGTACATGCGAGCGGAAGGTGTTGGGGTGTAAATTGCCGCCTTACGCCCGGCGCTACGGTAACGGTGAAGTATATCGGCACTGCGTGGAGCGGGGAATACATAGCGTATGGAGTGATACACCGTTACAGCCTTGAAGAAGGGCCACACGACGGACTTTTACCTGAAGCGGAATATGGGGAATGATGATTTTAAGAAGAAAGCCAGGCATGTTGACATGAACGCCGGGAGAGCGGCGGCAAGCGGTGCGGCGGCAGGCTCGCAGACCGATGAAGATGAGAGCGGGGAGGATGAGGACGGGCAGAGTTCAGGAGCCTGAAGTGGAAGCAGGGCGGGAAGTAGTGCCAACTACTTCAAAATTAGAGCAAAATGTGCTATAGTATTCCAAGAAAAAAAAGCAAGGTAACGTAAACCATCATAGGCATAACTGGCCAAGAAGACTAGAACGAGGGGAGTATGATGAAAGAATCAATAACAATAAAAAACTTTGGCCCAATCAAGGATATTACCATTGAGGAAGTCAAGCCGCTTACAGTGCTAATTGGTGAATCTGGCAGCGGAAAAAGCACCGTTATGAAAGCGTTGTCACTATTCCGCTGGATTTATAAAATGCAGAACATACGCTCCTATCTAAAGCATAGCGGTATTAAAAAATCGACATTCTCCTACACCATGCCAACATATATCAAAAATAGCGGTTTTGAGCAATTTGTAAGCGATAAAGCTGAAATTCATTATACATATGGCAGCGATTCTTCCGGCTATCATAAAATTGAGTATAAAAACAGGCATTTGGACGTTTCCGGCAATATCGATTTAAACTTGCTGGCTTCAAAAACGGCGAAACAGAAGATTCAATACGCATGAAGGCTGATATTGAAAAACATCAGGGCCAGATCCTTATTTTGAAATTTCTGATATTGGTGGGCATATCCAAACCTATACTACCGCAAACCACGGTGTAGGAAAAAAGCGTTGTGACGCGATTAGCTCATACACATAGGCATGAGCTTGGCTTAAAGTTGTCATGCAAGAGGGACTTTTTACTGGCAATGTGGAGACACTGGAGATATTAAATTGGCTTTTTGTATGTTTTCAGGCAAAATTAGCAGAATATTTAACTTTTTTCCTTGCCATAACGAACTATTAGTGGTAAGCTGTGGAAGGAAGATCGGCGGTAATGTATCACGGAAAAAGAAGTACCTCATTGATGAAGTATTCACTGCTATACATTTTCTTCATTGTTCTCACTCAAAATGCCAATTCACAAACAGCCATCGATGCTTCTTCAGTCTTGCCCCTTCTTGATCGTGTAAACTTGCAAATGGATATGGGAAATTATCAACAAGCCTTGGAGATTGTTAACAGCATTATTGAACAAGGTGTAAGTGATGTTGCTCTTGAGGCTGAACTGTATTGGGGAAAAAGTTTTATCCTTTTTCGCATTGGAAATCTACAGGAAGCATTGAATAATATATTACGCTCTATTGAACTAAATGCGCATGACGCTGATTCATACGAACATTTGGCAATTATATATACTGAAATGGGGTTACAGCTTCAGGCCCTTCAAGCAATAAATAGAGCGATAGAACTGGATAGTCAAATATTATCATTCTATTCAAACCGTGCATTAATTTATATACGCATGCATGAGTTTGAAAGAGCTTTGAAGGATGTAAATTATATTTTAAGTATCAACCCACGGTTCGCAAACGCATTGTTAGCTAAAGCATCTATTTTTGGAAATCTAGGAAACTTTCATGATGCGCTTTTGTACGCAGATATGGCAATATCTATTAATTCAACAGACAGTAATTTTTTTAGTATGCGGGGGGGTGATACATTACGAGCTCAACAATAATGATGAGGCTTATAACGATTTTACTCGCTCGATAGAATTAAACAGGTATAACGCCTCTGTTTTTCGGCAGAGAGCGGAGTTGCACAGAAGAGCGGGAAGAAACCAAGAAGCCCGTGATGATCTAACCAGAGCTATCCAGCTATCTCCAGGTAATTTTGCTCTATACGAGCTGCGGGCGGCAGTTCATGTTGCTCTTGGTAATATACAGGAAGCGGCGGCTGATTTTTTGCAGTTTACCAGGCTGGTTGACGATGAAGAAATTATATCAGAACTGGAAGAGTTTTTGGGAGATTTCCTTGAAAGCATCGATATGGAAGAAAAATTATTTATGCAAATAATGGAAATAAACTATGAAAAATAACCCAAAAGGAATTTGTGTTCTAGCCGGAATGTTCATGCTGTTTTTCATTTATTTTTCATCGCCAAAAATCGCTATTGCACAGCCTATTGACGGCGAACAAGCGGCACTACTTATCGCTTATGCACAACTGGAAGGGTTAATTAATGGCAATCACCAACGTGCTTTGGAAATTCTTGATCAAATTATTGGGCAAGGAATAAATGACTTGTTTCATAAAGCTGGGGCTTACTATGTAAGGAGTGCCCTTCGTGCGGAAATAGGCCAGATGCATGAAGCATTGAACGATATAAGACGTTCAATTGTATTGTTTCCGAATACTGCCATTTCATACGAGCTGCTTGCGTTCATCTATACTCAAATGAAGCATCATTCTGCTGCATTGGACGCAATAAACAGAGCGATAGAGCTTGAGCCTTGGCAATTGAGCTTTTATGTGAACAGAGCCGTTATTCAAATGAATTTATACCAGTTCGATAAGGCAATTGCTGATCTAACCCATGTTTTGAGTATTGATCCATACTATCCACGGGCTTTAGCTCATAAGGCTCCAGTATATATGCATATAGGAGATTTTCAAAGTGCTCTGTCTTATATCAGCCAAGCTATAAAGCTTTATTCAGCAAGCCGAGATTTTTTCCGTATTCGCGGAATAGTGAATTATTATTTAGGAAATTACAATCATGCGTTAATGGACTACAACAAGGCACTCGAATTGAATAGGTTCGACACTGCTGCATTTATCCGAAGAGGTTTATTGTATAATAGAATGGGTAGAAATAGCGAAGCCTTATATGATTTGAATAGGGCGTTACTATTGTCCCCTCATAATTTTGTTATATATCGTCACCGTGCAATGGTTCATCTTGATATGGATAATCTTACTGCGGCAGTAAATGATCTTGGAAAATATGCACGACTAAGCGACAACAAGAGTGCCATTAGGAATATCATGAGATAAGAAGCCTTTTGCGATCCAGGCCGTAGCAAAACAATGATGCGGGACACGCAAAGGGAAATCTATTGAACAAAGGGGAGCAAAGGAGTGATAACGAATCAGAAAGGAAAGAACGATCAGGAATAAGTTTCAGAGCAAGAGTTGATGGTCTTCCAGCGGCCGCTGCTTGCTGTAGGGAGTCTTTTTAACGGAGAGCCAATTTTAGGGAACGGAACAATTATTGAGGGCGAGGCAAGTATAGGAATGACCATAGATTCATATCCACTTATTGTTTCTGTGACAGTTGGTAACGAATGGGCAATAAATAATAACGGGATTAACCGAGGACGACTTGAAATCAATTTTTCTTTTTTATGGAGATTTTTTCCACGTCGAAGAAGAAGATAAGTGCCCCTACCATGGGCTGTAAACAGAGAGGAATGTACGTGTTTTTTGAAAAAGAAGAGTGTGCCTGTGCGATATTTGATAGTATGTTTATTCTGTGCTGTTATCGCTCATAATGCCAGTTCACAGGTGCTCAGTGATTGGCAACTTTTGCCCCTTCTGGATCGGGCACACATTGAAATGGCTAATGATAATTTTATAAGAGCTACGGAAATTCTTGACGATGCTATTTCACAGGGAATAGATAATAGATATTTGGAAGCTGCCGCATATCTCACAAGAAGCCATATTCATCTTTTTACATGGCAATTCGATGAGGCGTTAAGCGATATATTGTATTCGATAGAGTTAGTTTATGACTATGCACCTTCACATGAACTCCTTTCAATTATCCACAATAGAATGGGGCGATATTCTGATGCCTTGCAAGTGATAAACAGGGCAATAGAACTTGATAATCAAGAATTAAATTTCTTTATAAATCGAGCCGTTTTTTATACTAATTTACATGAATATGAAAGAGCGTTACGTGATTTGAATTATGTTTTAAATATTGAACCGAGAAATGCAGTTGCTTTGTCTGCTAAGTCATCTGTCTACGCAAGTATTAATAATTATGGTCGGGCACTTTTTTATATAAACCAAGCTATAGATATTATGCCAATGGATAGAGATTTTCTTCGAATTCGCGGAGTGATAAATGACGATATGGGAAATTTTGATGCTGCACTGGCTGATTATAGCAGAGCAATTGAATTGAATATCCAACACCCAGGTGTTTTCAGGCGGAGAGGATTGATCTTAAATAGAATGGGCAGGAACCATGAAGCCGTGGACGATTTTACTGCCGCTTTACGGATAACGCCGAATGATCCAAGATTATTCCGGCATCGTGCAGAAGCTAATATAGATATGCATAATTTCCTGAACGCAATGGGCGACATGATCGAATATGTTAGATTAACTGGTGATGAAGAACTTCTGGCAGAAATTCAGGAGGAGTGGAGTCTGCTCCTTCCTGATATTGAGTTTTACAAACAGTTGCGGCAGTTAGTGGAATTTCTGGACGCAATTCGTGCGGAATAGGCGTTGTAGCGATTTTTTCAAGGTGAGGGAGAAGGTAGATTTTCTTGTCAGGTATTGGAAAATATAGAGGCGTGAATGGGTTTATTGACACGAGGCAAGTTGTTGACAAAAAATTTAATGTTATGCTTTCTTTGTTTTTTTCTAGTTGCCAATTCCAACTTGCAAACGCTTAGTATTGAACAAGCACTAAATCTCTTGGAACAGGCGCATCTGGAAATCGAATATGACAATTTTTCAAATGCCATTGGAATTCTTAATCATATTATTTTGCATGGAGTGAATAATAGAAATCTTGAAGCTACAGTGTACATTACAAGAAGTTATGTTCATCTTAATATCTGGCAACTTGATAAGGCATTAAGCGATATAACCCACTCAATAGATTTAGTCTTAAATCATGCGCCATCGCACGAACTTCTTTCTGTCGTATATAACGAAATGGGGCGATATTCTGAAGCTTTGCGGGCAATAAACAGGGCGATAGAACTTGATAACCAGCAGCTGAGCTTTTATATAAATCGGGCAGCTGCTTTTACAAGTTTACACAAATACGAAAGAGCCCTAAACGATTTGAATTTTGTTCTAAGCATTGAACCGAGAAATGTGAACGCTTTAGCAAACAAAGCGTTTTTTTACTTACGTACCAGCAATTATAGCCAAGCACTTTTCTATATCAACCAGGTTTTAGACATAATACCAACAGATAGAGATTCATTTCGGATTCGCGGTGCAATACACAATAACATGGGAAATTATGCTGCCGCATTGTCCGATTACAGCATGGCAATTGAATTAAACATCCGAAACCCCAATGTTTACAGGCAGAGAGGCTTGCTATTCAGGCAAATGGGCAGGAATCAGGAAGCCTTGAATGACTTTACTTCTGCTTTGCAAATAACGCCAAATGATATTAGGCTGCACAGGTATCGTTCAGATGTGCATTTGGAAATGAACAACTTTCAAGCCGCAATAGACGGTCTTGCTGAATTTGCCAGCCAAATTGAAGATGAAGAACTTTTGGCGGAAATTCATGAAGAAATCCGGCTTCTTACGACAGATATTGATCTGTACAATCAACTGAGGCTGCTGCTGGAATTTTTGGATAGCATTGGTGCGGAATGACAGTAAGGGTTTATACATATTCTAAAAACTTATTGACATTTTTGTAAATTCAAGGCGCTCTGCTTCCGGTAAATCCCAATAGATGAGCTATTTAAGCTTAGCTTTACAAGCAAAAATTTTATATTTGTAATGTTAGTGTTTTTCTGATAAAAATGCTTCTCTATATTTGCGATACATAAACGCCGGCCTTGCCCATTCAGTTTGAAACCTTCCCCATGCAGCGTCTTTAAAACCAGTATCATCCCGGTAGAGCATCGCCATTGGTAGAAAACCCGCTTGAAGGGTTTCGTTAAGCCGTAATTCTGCCTCTTCAAAGGTATCCTCTGGGTAGCCGATGAGAACATACGCCCTCAGTACATGCGAGATTTTGGAAAAACCAGCGGAAAACAATATTTTTCCGGCTTCAAAAAGCGGCTCTCTATCGTCCGGGGAATCATACGCAAAAAATACCTGGCGTGGAAAAAGTTTTCGCAATTCTTCGGCATGCCATCGCTGTAATATATTAGCTTCCAAGCCGCCTGTGAATTCCACGGCATGTCCTTCTTTTTTTTGTTTCGCAAGCATAGCAAAAACTGACCTTATATGCTGTTCAGAACAGGCTAAAAGGTTATCGTCCAATACATTCCAGCCTTCAGTTATTGGCAGTTCTTTTATATTACCTTCTCTACGCCAGACAGAGCAAAACCAACATCTATTATTACATCCCCGGCTTGTCACAAGGTAACCTTTTTTTAAATAGAGCCCTGGTGTAAAATCTTCTCCCTGCTGTCCAGTGGCTGGCCCTCCTATTTTGACAGGAGCAACATGCCGCCATTCTTTTTCAAGGTGTTCCACTTCAGGTAAATCCCATGTGAAAGAAACAGAGATATGCACTTCGTCAGCTTCAGCAAAGAAGTCAGGGCCGCCGACATAGGCAAGTGGGTCTATTGGCGTAGCCTTAGTTCGGCGAGGAAAAACCCGGATTATCCTCATATAGGGCCTTCTTTATTCAGATTGCAGAGCAGCCCGTACTTGTGCTTTAGGCTTGCCATTTGTTTTAGTTTTTCAATGAAATCCTGTTCGCTATCAATTACCAGTTCCAATTCAGCCTCATAAGCCTTTCTGGTTTCCGGCTTCATCTCAAACAGTTGTTTTTTAAAGGAAATTTCCTTCATGTCGTTGATTTGTTCTTTTGCAAGCGCGCACCTCGGACACATCGGATCAGCGGCATTATGTTCGATGAAGCAAACCGGGCAAGTGATTAAATAAACAGGGGAAGCTTTTGATGCTTCCCGGTATAATTCAACATAGCGATTTTCGAGAAAAGTTTTGAAATAATATCCTGCAAGATTATGGGGATTTTTTTTACGGCAAAGCCTGTAAAACCATGAAATATACTCAATGTCAAGTTTATGAACCGACAAAAAATTAAGGATTTTAGGGTAAAAACTCTCGTCAAAGACCAGATTTGTATCAAGCTGTTTAAACTGCCGTTTCAGGTTTTCAACATCTTCATTGCCGCTTGATTCTAAATGGCTTTCGTTTTCCTTCGTTTTCTCCTCAAAAATTTCTGTTGCTGCTTTTGAGGGTGGTTTTTCAGTTTCTGGCAAAATCAGATCAGCAGCAACAGCTTTTTTATTATTAGCTTGTATTATTCTCTCTCTGGTTTTTTGACCACCCCCCTGTAAAAATTTGACCACCCCCTGATCATTTTTTTGACCACCCTGTTCAATTATTTGATCACCCCCTTTCCCATCGGCTTCATGCACTGTTTCCTCATCTTGATCTTGCTGCAAAGGCTTTTTTTCTGGCTGCGAGATATATTGGGCAAGAAATATTTTCCGCATTTCAATGTTGGGCTTTCCGTTGGCAAATATATAATCAACATTGATGTAACCGGCATTAACAAGAGACTTAATCCAGTTCGTAATAGAACTTCTTTGGACGTTATATAACTCCGCAAAATAGCTGTTGCTGGCCCAACAGTACCCCTCCTTTTTGCAGAGAGCTGTAATTTCTCCGTAAAGAAGTTTTGCATTGGGGCTGAGGGATTTATCGTAACGTACATTGGAAGGTATTACCGCGTAATAGCCTGGTTCTTCTTTTCTGCTTGTCAAACTATATTCTCTCCCCAAAGTTTTTAATTTGTCGCCTTATACGTATTTCAGACGTTTATGCGCTCATTACAGTCAGTGCAAGTGCCTTTGCCGTTTTCACCGGGACTGCGTTGCCAATCTGCTTTGTCTGTTCCGCGCTGTTCCCGGTGAGGATGTAATCGCCTGGAAAACCTTGAGCCCGTTTCAGTTCGTGGTTTTTTAACATTCGGAACGTGACATCAAAATGGCTGTGGTATTTTGACTCAATAAGCCCAAACCACCCTTTTGACGTTACAGTGCGTAAAGGGTTTTTTATTGACAGTGATGTACCGTATGTATGATTATCAATGATAAAAGGTTCCAAAAGCGCGAAGCGGTCTTTGGTCGTAATTGTCTTTAAAGGCTTACCGATCGGCTCAGTCCCGCCATTGCCGTAATATTCCATAATAAGAGGCTCTACGAGAGCGTAACGGTTTGATGTATCCAAGGTAGGCAATGGATTATCCAGGGTATGATTTCTTTTTTCAAACCCTGTGCCGCCATGAAATCGTGAGATAAACGGTTTTGCATACTCGCCCCAATATTTTTCGATGCCCGCCGCTATGCGCCTGAGCGTTGAATCCGCAAGCGGCCTTTTGCGGTTAAAAATCGAAGTTCCTGTAATTGACCAGTCGATAATATCCCGCGCCGGTATCCAGGGTTGGAGCCCCGGCAGATTACCGCCGCTTTTCATGTGGGTAATGTGCGGCCACGCAATGCGCTTTGGCCCCTTAACCGCCTGAACAAAAAGTCTGCGGCGGGTGGTAGGGTCTCCATAGTCCGCTGCGGTAAGTATTTTCCAGTCAACGGTATATCCCATGCTTTGAAGGGAGGACACAAAGGCCAGAAATGTTTTTCCTTTTTCACTTTTTACGGGCTTACCGTCCGCATCCAGCGGCCCCCAGGAAAGGAATTCAGGAACATTTTCAATTATCACACGCTCCACGTACAGTTCAGAGAGCCATCTGAGAATCAGCCATGCATCAGCGCGGCTTTGATCGCTTCGGGGACGACCGCCTCTGGCAATAGAATGGTGCGTACAGGCAGGGGAAGCCCACAACAGATCAACTTTTCCTCCCCGGACAACCTGTGTAGGATCTATGCGTTCCACCGATTCACAAAGATGTTCCGCATAGGGGTGATTCGCCGAATGGGTTTCGATTGCACGCTGCCAATGATTTATCGCCAGGAGGTTTACTTTGATCTCCAATTCCTGCGCCGCCTGCATTATGCCGGTAGATTCCCCTCCGGCCCCGCAAAACATATCCACGATGTTGTAAGTTCTTTTCATGGGCTTTTCCTTGAGTTACTTGAATAAAAAAATGAGTTTCCCGCCCTGAAGGGCAAAAGAAGCTTCAAACAGCTTTTGTTCTTTTGTTGTACATTTTTTTACATTGGTTTTTTGCCCGATTAACAGCAGGGACGCATCCGTAGGGCTGATAGCAGCACCGGCAATGTTTTTCCAAATAATAAAACGGCATGGGGGATCCTCCTTGTAGCCTGAACAGGCATATCCCATTTTTGTTTCAAAAACCAGTCTTTGACAGAGAGGGCATTTTCCAACTGCTGTTTTTTGGAACATGAGCCGTCCTGTAGCCTCTGCCTTTACGCAGCGCTCAACGTAGGCTGTTATTTCCTTTTCAAAGGCTTGCGGATCGGCACTGAGGCGCTGTTCCCATTCGGTGGTATGGGCAGTATCGGTCATTTTATTGAGTTCGTTATTACGGGAAAGCTGTTCAAGCAGGAAGCGCCCCCGCTCTGTGGCGTAAAGTTTTTTCTTTTCTTCTTTGAGGTATTCCCTTGAAAAAAGCGTTTTAATGATTTCCGCTCTGGTAGCCGGAGTTCCCAAACCTGAAAGTTTTGTTTCACCTTCCCCTCTGGGATGCTCCATAAAGGCAAGAAGGGTATCAATGGCGAATTCTTTTTTCGGTGCAGTCTTTCTTTCAAAGATTTGGAAACCGACAACGGAACAGTTTTGCTCATCAAAGGCAGAAACTTCCTGTTCGTCTTCATCATCAGGATCATCTTCCTGAAAAGCTTCTTTCCAACCAGCCTGAATAACTTCCCGTATCCTGCAAGCATAACCATAGGGGCCGATGTGAAAGCGGAGGGATTTTTCCCTATAGACAAAATCCGGTATACAGGCCGTGAAGAAGGAAGTAAGTACGATTGAGTAGACAGCGCGTTCCTTTTCGCTCGCCGAATCGGGGAGAGCGGCCAGGGGGATAAGCGCGTGATGGTCTTCCAGCATGGCATAATTAAAGATGTGCTTGTTTTCGGCGTTAATTAGGGAAGGAGCACAAAAGCCAGAAAGAGCGGAACTGTCTTTCAAAAGCTCAAACTTCTCACTGAATAAATCCACGTTATCTTCCCCCATAACCATTGAGGGGGTACGCGGGTACGAAAGACATTTATGTGTTTCATAAAGACTTTGCGCGATGGCAAGCGTTTTTTCCGGCTTGTAGCCGAATTGTTTAAACGCTGCCTTTTGAAGCGCTGTGATGTTAAGGAGCTTTGGCGGCTTTTGCCTTTTCTCTTTTGATTGAGCGTCAACAGAATCAACGGATGTACCTTTGCACCTTTCGGCAGCGGCAAGCAGATATTCTTCTTCATCTTTAAAGAATGCGCTTTTTCCGTTTGTGGGATTTTCAAGGAGAGCCTTTATGGTACTTCCATTGGAGGAAATGGAAGCCTCCAGCTCTTTATACGGCACGGCAATAAAGTTTTTAACTTCCTCATTCCGGCACGCGATGCAGGAAAGCACCGCGGTCTGAACCCTTCCTACGGAAAAAGGCGGCGGGGGATTGCCGATACTCATGAAGCGCGAAAGGTTCATTCCCACAAGCCAGTCAGCCCTTTGCCGTGCAAAACCCTGGGCGCACAGTGCATCATAATCCGCAAGCGGCTTGGCATTCTCGATACCTTGCCGGATAACCTGTGGGGTAAGCGCCTGGGAGACCCAAAAGCGTTTGAAACGGCTTATGGTAACAATTCCGGCTTCTTTCATGGCAATACGCGCGATGAGTTCTCCCTCCCTTCCGGCATCTGTAGCGATAAGAACGTCGCCCTGTGCGTGACGCTGGAGGAGTTCTATAACCAGCTTCGCCTGTGGTGCTGTGGAAGCGTTCATCTGATAGCGGAATGTGTGCGGGATAATGGGCAAATCCTCAAGCGACCATTTTTTGAATTTCCGGTCGTAGCCCTCCGGGGGCAATAATTCAAAAAGGTGCCCTACGCAGTACGTGATGATAATGCCATCCCCCTGGTAATAGCCCTTTTTTCCCGAAGCACCCAACGCCGCGGCAAAGTCCTTTGCCACGGAAGGTTTTTCACAAAGTATCAGCATGATGTACTCCTTGCTCTGTAGATAGCTCTCGTAAAGCCATATAATTTATTTTTCCCTTTTGTCTGAGGATGAAATGCAGACGAATATAAAAACCATCGTCCTTTGAAAAGAAGTTTCCAAAATTGCTGTGGATAAAACTGATGGCCCGTTTGAGTTTATCAACCCTTGATGCATTGACACTGAATATGAGGGAAACCTTTTGGGAAAGCCCGGGCAGCGATACCAGTGGGAAAGATGAGGAAGCATTGCGAACCAGACATGCTTCCCTGTAGGTGGGATACGTGTAATAAAGTGCCAGTACGGCATTAGGGGCGTACTCAATAACGGTGGACTTTTGTTCACGTACATACGTTTTACGGGCAAGAAGGCCGTCTGAGTAAAGGGAGTAAAATGAGCTTTCATCTGGGATGGTAACTTCCAGAAATTCTGACAAGGCCGAGGCTCCTTTTAGAAAATCCGATAGACGATGATGGAAGCATCGCCGCCCCTGCCGCCCGGACTGCTGCCCGCACCGCCGCCGCCGCGGATAGTGTTGCGGTTGTTCCCGCCGCTTCCCCCATTTGAACTGCCGTTGCCACTGGTTGAGCCTCCGGGCCCTGAAGCACCCTGGCCGCCTGAATTGTTGGTATTCCTCCAGTCAGAAGTCGGAGCGAAACTGGCAAAGGCTGCCCCTCCTCCCGCGCCGCCATTACTGCCGGGAGCGCTCGTGGTATTTCCCCTTCCTGAACCTCTTGAACCGCCAAGACCGAAGCTGTTACTTGTAGGAAAGGGGGCAGCGTTACTGCCGGCATTGGCTCCGCTACTCTGGTTACTGCCTCCCGCTCCTCCCGCACCGCCACCAAAGCCGCCGCCGGCACCGCCTGAAGGGCCTCTCATATTTACCGAGCCGCCGCCGCCTCCACCCCCGCCGCCGGGGCCACCGGAACCTCCGCCGCCGCCGCCGCCGGCCCCGGCTCCGCTGGCCGCGCCACTGCCGCCGCCGCCCCCACCGGCGCACAGGAAATAACCGTTAGGGAAAGCGAGAGATGCCGGTATATAGACAGAGCTGCCGCTGCCGCCCCCGCCACCGGCACCGCCAGTACTCCTCTGGAGGTCAGCACTATATGAGCCGCCGCTGTTTCCACCCTGACCTGTAAAAAAACTGAAAGGGGTCGGGTTTTCAACGATAACAAGTTCGGCAATAAAACCTCCTTCCCCGCCACGCCCGCCGACAAGGTTATTGGCGCTGAGAGTGGTTCCTCCCCTGGTGTTTCCGCCGCCGCCGCCACCCCCGCCGCGCACGACAAATATATAGCCGCCTGGGGGAAGCACCCTTTCAGCTCTTTCGGGGTTGCCGAAACCTGAGAAGTTAAACGCAATCGGAAGGTCTGTTATGGAGCCGTGGATGGCAATGGCCTGTGGTGTATCAGCCCTGACCGTGTGATACAGCAAATCAGGCCACGGGTCTGAAATGAATGTTTTGGCGATGTACAAATCGACAACATCTTTAAGATAGACAAACTTAAAGAGCGCCCTTCTTTGGCCTGAGTAATAACCGTTTCTGGCCGGGTCGAATATCGGCACTTCCGTGGAATATTCAAAGTCAACTCCTCCGGGCCTCTGCACGGCATACACAAAGACAAGGGAAGATTGCAGGATGGGAGCAGCCCTTCTAACCGGAGTATCGGCCCTGAGTTCGGGAAAGGATCCGTTTATCTCAAAGACTGTCCCCCTTCTGATAATGGGCGGGGAGGTATCGTTGGGGTTTACCAGCCCTCCTGAGAAAAAGCCAAACTCCGAGGCCAGGTTGACCGTTCCTGAACCGTTTGATAGCTGGACAGGAACACTGTCATCAAAGGTTCGTATTATTTGAGTCATCGCGTCCACGTTAATGGCAAACGATACGATAAAGGAGCCGGAACTGCGAAAATGGCCGCCCCCGTTACTATACTCAAGGGGGATTCTTGCCGCAGCCAGAGTTTCACCACGGGTAATGATAATGTCATTGTAATTGGCCCGTGCTACCCTGCCGGCGAGGTTGTAAATAAAGACATTGGAAAAGTTGCCTCTGGCGGTATTAACGGGAAGCCCTACAATGGAAAGGTAGGATGCTGGCTGGTCTGCTGCCGCCGGAAGGGTCAGGGTATCAAGAGAGGCATTGCCGCCGAGAAAGTGGACAAGTACCCCATCGTTCCTTTCTACAATAATACTGGTACGCGCATCGATATTGATATCAAAGCTGATGTAAAATGCGCCTGTTTGGGTGAATATTTCAGGAGAGTTGGCGAAGGTAAGCGGAATGGATACGGACGCGAAAGCACCCGATACTTGAATTTCAATATCGTTATAGTCATGGCAGCCAGCGACAATCCCGGAGCGATTCCAGATGGCGACATTGGAAACATTGTGCCGCTGGACGTGGGGCGGCACGTTTGTTATGGTCAGAAACGTGCGCATGTCAGCGGTGTTCTGCGGAGGAGGAATGTCATCAATGTTAAAAGAAGCGTTTCCCCCGGAAAAGTTCACGAGAAACCCGTCATCCCTGCTTACGATAATGCGCGTGAGTGCGTCAATATTGAGGTTAAAGCTGACAAAGAAAACGCCGGTTTCAGTAAAGATTTCATTTGAGCCTGAATAGGTAAGCGGAATATGCATTGACACGGAGGAACCCTGTACCTCAACCATGACTTCGCTGTAGTCCCTGCACCGTCCGACTGTCCCTGCCTGATTCCATACAGCGACATTTGAAATATTGTGCCGTTGGACGTGGGAGGGCACGTTTGTTATGGTCAGGAACGTGCGAGAGTCAGCGGGGTTATACGGCGGGGGAATGTCCTGAATTTCAAAAGAAGCGTTTCCCCTGAAAAAGTTCACATGGAGCGCATCCTCTCTGCTTACGACAATACGATTGAGCGCGTCAATATTGAGGTCAAAGCTGACAAAAAAAGTACCGGTTTCGGTGAAGATTTCATTTGAGCCGACATACGCAAGGGGAATATACATTGACGCGAAATCGCCCCATACATCAACCCTGACTTCGCTGTAATCGCCGCACCGTCCGACTATCCCCGCCTGATTCCATACAGCGACATTGGAAATATTATGCCGTTGAACATGGGAGGGCAGATTTCTGATGGCCAGGAAGGTACGTTCATCAGGCGGGCTGTGCGGCGGGGGAATAGCATCAATGGCAAAGGATGCGCTGCCTCTGAAAAAATACACCAGCAGCATATCATCCCTGCTTACGGTAATACGGGTGAGGGCATCGATATTGAGATCGAAGCTGACAAAAAAAGTGCCGGTTTCGGTGAAGATTTCATTTGAGCCGACATACGCAAGGGGGATGGATAGGGAAGATGTTTCTCCCTGTACCTCAACGCTGACTTCGCTGTAATCCCTGCACCGTCCGACGAGCCCTGCCTGGTTCCAGATGGCGACATTGGAAATATTATGGCGCTGGAGGTGGGAAGGAAGGTTCGTAATGGTGAGAGAACTGCGTCCGTCAGGCGAGGTATGCGGGGGAGGAAGGTCATTAATATCAAGAGCGCCGCGCCCGTTGAAAAAATGGACAAGCACTTCATCGCTCCGCTGTACAACGATACGGGTGAGCGCATCGACATCAATGGTGATAAGGAGGAACAGCGGCCCGTTTTCGGTAAAGGCCGAGCCGTTGTTATTGACCAAAGGGATATACGCCGTACTGTAAAACTCATCCTGTACGATCTGTATGGATCGTGCGGCATCAAGCCTTGCAATGGTCGATACGGCGTTTTGGGCGGCCACTTGAGAAATATTATGCGCCTGGAGGTTATGCGGTAAATTGGTAATCCGTAACGAGTGACCTTCCCGTATAAATGCGTCACGTTCGGAATCACGCTGCGTTGATACATCCGGGCCAAGCACACGGGTCATATCGCACCCTGACAAAAGGGTGAATACCGAAAAAGCAACAGCAAACAGTTTCGCTTTGAAGCGATGTTTCACATTGAACTCCTTAAAAAAGTTTTGCTGAAATCCCAAGGACAATGCCCTGGAACTGAAAATCAGATTCAATCTGGATAAACAGGAAATGATTAATTCGCCTTCGAAGGCCGATACGGAAATCAAAGAAGCGCAGCGGCTGGCGTTCGTCCCCATACCGCTGTAAAAGGTCGTTGCGGATAAAGCCAAAATCGAAAACATAAAGAACATACAGGTTTGTCTTTTGCTGATCCAGGTTTATATGATAGGCAATACGCGCTCCAAAGCTTTTTAAATTGGGGGACGGTGTTTTAAAGAATGTGCCCAAAGATAGCGGAAACCGGAATGGCAGCATGTAATCGAAGGTGAATTGCGGGACAAGCTGAAATTCAAACCCATCGCTTATGGATATTTCCGGCCCTGCGGCGGTAACAAAGAGAGAATTGCGTTCCGCGGATTCCGGATGCTGCCACAGGTCAAAGGCCGGCAGCGTTGCGGCAGCGGCAACTAAACAAATACAGAAAAAAAATACTTTCATCATTCTATTACCCTTATAAGTGCGACATCCCTGATGCCGTGATTGGTAAGTGTCTGGATACTACATTCCCCTGTATCAAAGGCGGTGATGGTGATGCCGAAAGCGTTTATGCTGACGGCGATGATGCGGTGATCGTACAGCGCCTTGATAATCCAATTGGCCTGTCTGCCTTCCACTACGCTTGCTATCTGTAAAAACGCGCTTTCCCCTTTCTTCAACGTTATTTCAACGGGGTTAAACGTAACGGCCTGGGAAGAAAGGGGGACGCTTACTACCACGGCTGAGGTCATCCCCCTGTTCATTCGGTGAAACGAGAGGGAAGCGGTAGTGCTTGTTAACGTGCTTATTACAAGGCCAATGAAAAGAGCATTGCAGAGCAGTGATACACCAAAAAGAAGCGTTTTGACTTTTATCATCATGGCGTTACTGTAGCCTGTATCTTTGTGTTACAGGAAAATGTGTAAACGGCGGGAGGGAAATGTTCCTGTTAATGAGAATAGTGACAGCCGTTCCGCTTGCAACGGTGAGCGTGGGCTGTATATTCATTGCCCTGGAAACAATGGCGCTTCCGGTCTGCCCCACAAACTCGGCGTTTGACTGTGCGATGCTGCCGGTAACAGCCTGTGAAGCATGGCGCGAGGCTTCCTCGGTCATGCTGGCATTGGCGACAGAAAACATGGCGATGATGCCGGCGGCTTTAAGGTATTCAAACCAGTTTTCGTTGTATACAGCTTCCTGTCCTGCCATGCCCCTTCTGTCAACGCCCTCCATCCCGCCAAGGCTTAACTGGAAACCATCGGGCCGTATTAAAATATCCCAGGCAATCTGCACCCGCCTTTGCGCATACGAGACTGAATTGTTATACCGCGCGAAAAGTATGGTTCCCTGGGGAATCAATAGATTCCTGCCGGTGCGGGAATCAAACACATTTTCAGTAACCCGCGCAAGGATATTGCCGGGTAAATCGGTGTTTATGGCTGTAATGAGAATTGCCGGAATAATGGTTCCTATCCACAGAGAATCTTCCTCGATAAAATGCCCATCTCCGGTATTACCGCTTATCGCTGGCTGCCCGCCGGCCATGTGCTGAAAACCATGTGCTGTAAATGAGTTCTGCGGCACAGAGGGATTGGCGGCGGCTGTTGTAAGGCGGCCTTCAATCGGGGGAACAAGCGGAGATGAGTAATGTGTCGGTCTTGGCGGGGGAGCTGCGGCTCTGTCCTGAACAGCGGGAGGGACAGGCGCTTGTTGAATATGAGGTGCCTGGGGAGGAGGCACAAAAGGTGCGGAGGGGCTATCGTTCCAGGTGATGGCCGGTATCTGAGAAACAGGCGGTAGTCCCCTATACGCTTCTCCCTGAGCTTCCACTGCCGTCTGTCCTTCGACATTCTGGTTTTGCAAAGATGCAATGGAACGGTCAAGCTGGCCCTGGAGAAACCCTGACGGGGGCCGCGCTGCCGTTGCAGAAGCGGGAGGATCGGGAACTCTCGCCCTGGAACCCCTGTTGATGTTAAAAAGCATCCCTCCCCCGACAACAAGCGCGAACGAAATGCAGATAGCCATCATGACTTTCTTGCGGTTAAAGATTCCCGGATGCTCATCTGCTCTTCCAAAACCGGTAGCCGCTTCGGGTGTTGTTTCATATGTGGTTTGTTCCGATGCACCACTGGCATCTTCATCAGAGTCATAATCGGTCGTTTCATCTTCCATGTGTTCTCTCCTCTATCTTCTTCGCTTCTCAATGACGACCTGGCGGCCGTCAAGCCTGATGGTTGCTTTTTCAATAAGCCTGTCTAAAATAATGATGTGTTCAAGGACGCGGTAATTGACGATATTACTGCGGTCATCGAAAACCGCCGGTAATGAAGCTTGCAGTATGCCCTTTGGGAACACGATATACGTTTGCCGCCCGTTGTCGAAAACCAGTTCCGGGAACCATGAGGGCCTGCGGAATACGTTATGGGTGACCCGGTAATCAAAGGAAAGGAACCTCGGGTCAAGGTTTATGTCAGGGGTAGTTTCACCTGAGCGCTCATCGGGTGATGATATCGCCGCTGATTGCCTCTGAATAAAAATATTCGGAAGTCCAACAGAAGGATAACGCCATCGCACCATCGGCATGTGAATGTCATTGAAACTTTTTAAAATGATGTGGTACACCCTGCGGTCTGTATTGATAATAAGCGTTGCCTGTAAAGAGGCTTGGGAAGGCTTAACGTAAATGTGCTGCACGGGGATACCATTTTCATAGCTCACCCCCGCGCCCACTATCCAGCGTTCACTGTCAGATACGAACGGGTTGTCTATAACACTTTCCCCGTTCTCAAGCCGTATCGCGCTGATGCGCGAAGGCCGGGTGTATAGTTGATACACCCAATCGGGATGGAAGTCATAGATCATGGCCGCAAATGAATATTCATGCGGCGGCATGATGCCTTCCGTGTTGGAGTTCCTCACCGCCTGGGCCCCCTGTACTTCTGGCGCTTGAGGAAGGGGGGTATTCTCTGGAATAAATACCGGGCGCTCAATGATAATAATCTCTGGCTCTTGCCTTTCAATTTCTGGCCATAGTATTTCCGCGGGAATTTGCGGAAGTTCCGCTTGTGAAAAAGAGCGATGGATGCCGGTATCCTGCACCCGCCTTTCCATATCAACTGTTTTGCACGAGGATGCAAAAAAGGACAGGATAGCAGCAATGATAAGTAATTCTTTCATGTTCATAACTCCGTCATCTCCATGTTGTCAATATAAATACCCAAAGGGTTATGCCTTACGCTCTGGTCTGTTACCGGAAGAATCTTTATGGTGACCAGCGCCCTCATGCGGGTATTCCTGCGGGATGTGCCGTCAAAGACCACATCAAGCCAGTCAACCTGATAGGTATCCTGGGTTATGCGGATAATGCTCTCGATTTCCACGCTCCGCCTGATACGCCCCACAAGATCGAATGGAGAATTGGCGCGGAGCATCCTGGTCATGATGGGCTCGTAGGCGGCGGTAACCATCGCGTAGGTATCGTTAATGTTGTTGTACAAAACGTGCGGGTCTGTTGAGATTGAGCGCAGATTGGTAATAAAAGAGCGTATCTGAAACACGATTGCCGTTTCCGGCACCTGTATGTGCCCCTGACGCACTTCTCCCAAAAACTGCGCTTCCCCCGACGGCATGACGTTGACGAGTACAGGGACGGTTTGCTGCCGGTTCGCGGTTGAAAAGAAAAGCATAAAATTGGCAACGGACACAACAAGAATCCCTATGCCAATAATACCCCTCCACCATCTCATCTCCTTCATTTTGTCAAAGAGTATGTCCGCATACGCTTTGTCCTGACCTTCCCTGAACGGGTTTTCAATATTCAGCGGTTTATACACCGTACTTTTATGGATTGCTGCCATAGATGGTTTCCTCTCGTTGAAAAAAGTTATCTGCTGCTGTTAGTGGTTTTAGATTTGATGACGCTGGAGGCGGTCATACCAATAATTGGGATCATTTTGATTTTTTTCTTTTTCGGCCATATAATTCTCACCGGCATCAATACCGGCCTTGTGGCGGCTGTCAAGGTATTCCCCCAATGTTTCCCGCTTGCCATCGGCATCCCTTCTGTTAAGATGCCCCTGAATCTGGTCGTAGCGGTTGGTGCTTTCACCTCCTCCTGCCCCAATACCCTTGCCTCCGCCGCTGAGAAGGCTTCGGGCAAGATTCCCGCCTCCGGCGAGCATTGCTGTTTTGGCACTGCTTCCCATGCTTTGCGCAAACGCCATAGCCTGGTCTTTCCCGCTGCCGCCAAGAGTTTTAGCGGCACTTGCAGCCCCTCCTGCCTGGGCCAGCGCCCCGGCCCCGGCGAAGGCAGTCTTGGTTGCGCCTCCCGCGACAGCGCCCCCGACTTTTCCGGCCATGCTTAACGTTCCCGCTCCGGCGGCGATAGCCGAGCCAACCGCCCCGATTGCCCCGGCTGCGCTTAATGAAGGAGTCCCGGTCAAAAGCGATTGGGCAAGGCCGGGGGCACTCTTGCAGATATAGAAGAACAACAGGCTTATAAAAAGGACAATAAGAATTTCATCAGGCTGCCCGGTAAAGGCTCTGTTGGCAAATCCCCGCAAAAGGGATATATACCCGAACAGCAGCAGGAATATGCAGATATTACAAAACAGGAGCTTAACAAAAAACCCAACAATAGCGCCGATTAGTTTTTCCGCAAGAAACTTCGTTCCTTCCCAAAGGGACAAGGGAAAAAAGATAATCCCGACACTTGCTACCAGCATGAATTCAATGAAAGCCATCAAGTATTCGATTACCGCGAAAATGCCTACAAACATGACGGCAAAACCGCATAAAAGCCCTATGATAACAGCGCCGAAATCCGGTATGCCCATCGTGCCGCGCGGGGCGTTTCGGGCGTAGTCAAGGCAGTTCCCCGCAACCAAAAGGACTATTTCCAGTACCGCAGCGGGAGCGACAACCGTGTAGGTTATGTTGCCGCTTTCCCGCCGCTGGATTATTCGGGAGAAAAACCTCATCGGGTCACGATCTTCTGAAATCTGTTGTGACCTCATAATTGTCTGCCCAAAGGTTCGCCGTGCGTTCGGCGGCACATTGTTGACCGCTTCTGCGGCTTCTGCCCTTTCATCCTCCAGATACTGCGCGATATGGACATACACGCTGTCATGCGCCCAGCGGAACGTCTGCTCAGTGATGAACCCTGTAATCCTGGGATATATCCCCATGATAATGACAAAAAACACCAGGGCCTTTGCAATTTTGACAAGGTTCTCTTTCAGGCCCTGGCCTGAAATGGCGTACTGTATCGCGGCCATAGACAGGGAAATGACAAGGACAAACCGCCCGATGTTCCAGGCTTGCGTTATGAAAAACCGCTGTATGTGTATGATGAGGTCTGTGACAAAAAAGAACGCGGTATTTAATGTTTCCATGTGTTACTCAAAACTCTAAAAATCTGCCGCTGACAATGGGAGAAGGGAACAGTTCCTGGCCCCACAACTCTGAAAGTCTCTGCTGATTTGGCGGGGTATTGGTAAGACGCTGCATTACAAGCTGGTGTTCCCGCCATTCGGCGTTATCAAGCATCGATTGCCTGATTAAATGGTTCAGATCAACCAATAAATCAAGAGAGGCTTGCAGGATGGCTTTCTCTCCGGTGCTTTCCTGCATGGCCTCATCCAGTATTTCGGCATGGCGGGAGACCGCTCGCTGATTATCTTCGTGCAGTATTCCCCGCCGTATCATCATTCTTCTGGCCAGGCCTTCTTCCCGGTTTGCCCATGTTGACTGGTAGATATAGTTTGTCGGAGATAATCCCAGGTTTAGCCACATCTCCCTTCTTTGCTCTGATGAGAATTGGCTTTCCCAATACTCAGCTCCGTAGGTAGTCCTTACGGCATTGGGAATATCCTGAATATCCCGAATCCTGTAGGTAGTGTTGCCGATTTGAATCCCTATGTTGTTAAATCGCTCATCCCCCTCGCGCTCGATAGCAAGCTGGCGGTTATACCAGGCCATAAAGTCTGAATAACTGTTGACGTTTCTAATCCCCACAAGGTTATCAAAAGCCCGTTGCTCAGCTCGTATCATGGCCTGTACCTGTGAGTAGGTATTGGCCGCAGCTTGTATCTGTTGGGCAAGCATCTGAGCGTAATAGATAACCCGCTCAATGCGGCTTAATTCCATGAGTGTTTGTGTTAACGCTCCCAACTCTACCACCATTTGGGCGTTTGCCCGTGGCGCGGCAAGAAAAAGTACCGCTGCTAAAACCAACCATAGCCGTTTCATAACATGCCTCCTAGAAAGTTAATTCTCTGCATCTTTGTAATTAAAAAGCCGCCCCGAAAGGCGGCATGTATTGATGAAGGCTGGTTTTACCCATTAAGTTTATAGGTTAGAAGGGATTGGAGCTATTTAATTAAATGAGCGTAAAAATCCTCCCCGGAATGGGGAGGATAAAAGGGCATGTTTTTCTTTATTAAAGTTCGTTTGATGAAGGTTTCTTCGCTTCGGCTTTTTTCACCCCGGCTTTCCTTCCCCTGGGAGAAGTGGCTTTTGTTTCATCTTTCTTTGCACCAGGCTTTCTTCCCGCCGCCGTTTTAGGCTTGGCTGGTGCTTCTTCGTTTTCTATCGCCGCAATTAATTCTTTTTTCATTGCGGCAATCTGTTCGTCCAATGCCGCCCTTTGATCAAGCAGTTTCTGTAACGGGTCTACGATTTTGGTTAAGTTTGTTTTTGATGCCGGCTTTTCTTTTAATTTTGTCATTGAACAGGATCCTCCAAAAAAAATTATATAGTTCATGGTATCATCAAATCTTTTATCCGTCTACCGCTTGTTTTGATACCAGGGTATTATCCTACTCATTCCAAAGTCCTCTCTCTTGTGCAATGCGTTTTTCCGCGATTTTTATATATTCCAGGTTTATTTCACAGCCGATATACTTCCGTAAATTTTTCACTGCGACAACAGCCGTTGTACCGCTCCCCATGAAGGGATCAAGGACAATACCATTTTCAGGACAGCCGCTTAGAATACAGGGAAGGATCAACTTTTGCGGAAACACGGCGTAGTGTGCGTCAGGATATGCTTCAGTACTTAAAGTCCAGACACTGCGTTTATTCCGCAGATAGTTTCCATCCTTGTCTCTTTGCCATCGCTCCCCTTCGCTTGTCGCAAGTGTATGCTGATTATGTTTTGCGTAAATACCTTCCTGGCTGTATTTTGGGCTTCCCTTCCTTTTGGTGTTAGTTCGGCCATCATAAGCTGCTTTTTCTTTTATATGCCTGTTGTCAAAGTAATATCTTCCTGATTTGCTAAGCAGGAAGATATATTCGTGCGATTTTGTACATCGGTCAGTTACGCTTTCCGGCATTGGATTTGACTTATTCCAGATAATGTCTTGCCGCAAGTACCACCCATCATCGCGAAGGGAAAAGGCCAGCATCCACGGGATACCTACCAGGTCTTTTGGTTTGCACTTCCCCCACGAAACAGTGGTTACAGCCTGTTTGCCAACCAATCCCTTATTGGTGCCTTGCTTGTACTTGTTGACGTGTTCTGCTTTCATAGCCCCGCCTTTTCCACTGCCGGCATAGCAATCCCCGATATTTACCCACAATGTCCCTTCATCCCGCAGTATGCGGTGCACTTCACGAAATACCTGAACCAGTTTTCTGATATAATCTTCCGGCGTTTTTTCAAGTCCTATTTGTGCGTCAACCCCATAGTCACGAAGCCCATAATAGGGAGGAGAGGTAATGCAGCAATCAACAGAACAGTCAGGCAGTGTTTTAAGAGCATCAAGGCTGTTGCCATGCAGAATACGGTTATATATCACTTCAAAAGGCTTTATCATTATGTTGCCCCCTCACTTTCCGTATCTTTTTTCCCGTCCAGCCGCTTGTAAGCGGCTTTTATTGACAGGCGGCCCTGCATAACATCCTCAAGGAGTGACGGTGGAGCGCATTTAAGTATTCTCAAAGCCTGATAGACCGTAGCCCGACTTACGTTCAGATTCTTTCCAATGTTTTCCACCTTGCCCTTATGATCCGGCAGCGTTTTAAGGGCGTGAATTATGTCATGGGCTTGAGTGTTACCATTCGGGGAAGCTTTCGGCGTTTGCGCCATAACAATGCGATCAACTTCTTTTACCGGTACATCAGAAACAAGCGTAACCTCAACTTGGGGCATTACTTTCAAGCGCGGCGGAGCATCCTTTGGAGCGTCAGGCCCCATAAGATAGCGGTAATTGATGCGCTTTGATTCAAGGATGCTCTGGCAAAACGATGATCCGGCCTCCTTGTCTTTGACAATACGATTAAGTCCTGCATGGTCGGCTGCCCCAATAAGGCCGAGGGTCACCGGCCCCACATCCAGTCGGAACAGCCTCCTTCCAAGCGGGCTTGTATAAAAGTAATCGCGTTTCATGGTTGAGGATGCGATAAGGCTGATTTCCGAATCGGCAAGGCCGAAGGCCCGGTAAACAGGCAACATACCGGCGGTAACGGCACTTGGGTCTGCAAGGTAAATCTTGGTTAGGCACTGCTGAATGATGGTTGTTTTCAAAGGAGATTGTTCCACATCGGCAACATCCTGTGTCGCAAAAACAACAAACACATTTTTCTTCCGCAATACTTTCAGCCATTCGGCAATCTTCGCTGCGAACATCGGGTTTTTAAGAAAGAGCCACGCTTCATCCAATACAAGAAGGGTAAGGCGGCCTGTGAACATTTTTTCAACGAGGGTAAAGAGGTACAAAAGGGCAGGAATAACGCACCCCGGCCCACGGTTCATAAGCTCTTCCATTTCAAAGACAATGAAACGCGCATCAAGGGAAATGTCGGTATTTTTTGCGTCAAAGATTTTTCCATATTTCCCGCCGTCCCACAGGTAATCCCCAAGACATTCCTTGAATACCGGCCTCCCGTCTTCATCCTGGTAATTGCAGTAGTGGATAAAGTCAGTCAGGGTTCTTGAACTTTTTGGTATCTCCCGTAAATGCTCCAGGGTTTCTTTTATGGCGGCCCGCATGGGCGGGGTAACGGTATAATTATTGACGGTAAAAAGGGATTCAATAAAATCACTTGCGTCCATTACATCCTTGTCTGTCTCAAGGTCGCGCAAGGGCTGTAAACTTACCCCCGAGGAACTTTCCGCAGCCGGTTCGTAATAAAGGCCGCCAGAAGCAAGACAAGGCTGGCGGCTGCTGCGGCCCTTGTCAAAGACGATAACCAGGGAATGGGGATACTTAAGGAATTGCAGTTCCAAAAGGTTAAGGCAGGTAGATTTCCCCGAACCGGTAGGCCCCCAAACCGCCGCATGTCCTACATCCGAGGGATTTAAATTAAGGAAAAACGGTGTACCTTCTGCTGTTGAGCAAACCAAATGCGGGAGGTCAACGCCCGATACACTGCCCGCATGAGCGTTCCGGCGCATCCCGGCCCATACCGAGGAAAGCGGGACAATATGCGCAAGCGTATTGGTCATAACCGGCAGGGCACGGTAGTTGGCGTACACCTGGCCCGGCATCATGGACTTAAACGCTTCAAGGGCGTTAAATGATTCTTCTTTACAGGTAAAACCCTTGCTGTTAATCACAGCCTTAACCGTATCCGCGTTCTGCTTCGCATGTGCAAGGTCTTTTGCCCACACCATTACACAGGTCGTATAATAGCCAAGGGCGGCCATGTCAGTATCAATTTCCACCCCGGCGTTAATGGAATCCATCTCTTTAATGCCCGCTCCATGATTTAAAGCCTGGGCTGCTTCCCCGGACGTAGATTCAACAAAGGTCTGGAAAAAGGTTTTGCGGCTGCCCCTGTGCGCCTTTTCTTTTTTCTGTGCTTCCTTTTTGCCTTCTTCTTTGCCAAGGCAGATATAACGGGAAACCCATCGGTATTCAAGCCGCAGACGGTTTAAATCGTCAAGAATGGCAGGATATGTTTCTTCGGGAAAATCGTTGACACCCACAATGGGTATCCAATATTCGCCCAGCTTCATGGTAAGGGATGTGCACAGTTCATTGTCAGGCAATATCCTGTCAAGGAGTATCAGGTTAGTCGGGAGCCTTATGGGATGGCGGTTCATGGATATGCTTGAATGCAGATATGCGAGCGTTTCTTCATTATTAAGCGGGGCCAGAAGTATATCGTTTGCCAGAATCGCCGCTGCCGAGTTTGTTTCATTCACAAAATAGTCCACGTTTTCCCTGATGCTTTTCCCCCCGTCTGATATACCGCTTTGAATAAACATGCCGGTAAGTTTTTTAATGTTTTCAGCCGGCGGCTTCCAGGTGAATGTAAGGAAATAACTGGATTCAAAATGTCTGCCTGCGGCACGGAAAGCCGCTTCGCGTTCGCGGTCTACCAGGTACGGGGCAAGCATACGGTAACTCCCGGCAGGGTAGGCAAACGCTGCCCTTGGATATTCCTGAGTCTGAAAGCGCTGCGCCTCAAGCTGAAAAGCCCAGGATGAACCAAGGCGTTTTGCAAAGTCATTGACACGGATAGCAAGGCTGTTTACCTCCCCGCCCGAAGAAGAATCAATATCCGGCGCACGGTAGGCAAAGGTGCGCTGCAATAAGCCGTCTTTTTGAACAACCACCCCCTCATGGAATTTTGTGATGAAATTCCAGGGGAGGTGTTGGTAGAAAAAACTTGAGCTTTCGTTCATTGAATAATGCCCACTAGGGTATGAGCTTGTCCTTTTGCATGATGTTATCCATTACGATGTCGATAAGCCATTGGTCGCGCTTTGTAAGAGCCCTCATGATGATATAAAGCACAATAAGCGGTGCAAGCATAAAATACATACGCAGACCGTACACAAAGACAACGCCAAGGACAAACAGCAGTATAAGACCGGCCTGGGGGATGCCTCCCAACATCTCCCGCTGGAGCAAGGAGCGGTGAACGGGCTGCTTGTAATCCCCCAAGTCAACCATCATCAACCCCCCGCGGCGCTCCAGATAGCACCGACAATTGCGTTCGCGCCGATGAGGATAGCAACTGCAACGCCAATGGCTATGCAGTTCCGCTTCATTTTCTCGTTGTCTTTGTTAAACCCGTAGGTAACGGCACAGGCGCACAGAAAGATAACAAGGATAGTCCTGACAAAAGGGCCGGTGAATATTTCAAGGATTTCATCAGCCAGGTTTCTCATCCCGGACGGCAAAAGCGCCTGTGCGAACAGGGGCAGCGAAAGGGTGAGAAAAAAGAAAAGAGACAAGCACATCTTTTTCACGTTCATAAAAATCTCCTTAAGCAGTAAAATAGGGTTGGTAACAATCAGATGGAGAAAAATAAAATAATTACGTCATGGCGGCAGCCTCCTGTATCTCCTTAACCGTAAGGGCTTCATCCACAACCGGGCCGAACCCTGAGCGGAATTGAAGGTGGATAATAAAGTGGATAACATTCCCCACATCAGGGAGGTCTCCCACTATCCTCTGGCGCAATAAGCCGTTGATACGCTGGATGGTAGAGCACGCGCTGTCGGCATGAATGGTCGTAATATTCCCCGGATGCCCGGTGTTCCATGCTTCAAGCAGTTCCACGGTAACTTCACCTGATCGCAATTCTCCAAAGATAATACGCTTGGGAGTCCAGCGCAGCGCGGTCTGTATGGCGGCAACAGCCTGGTCTTTTCTGATATAAAGCTGTGTTTTGTTTTTGCTTCGGCATTGAAGTTCCGGGGTATCTTCAATGATGTAAAAGCGTTCATCAGGGGTTACTTCCCGCATCTTTTCGATACAGGCATTGGTGAAGGTTGTTTTGCCTGAGCCGGTGGATCCTGAAATAACAATATTACTCCGCTTTTCAATATGAAACACAATCAAATCATAATGTTCCTTACTCATGCGCCCCTGGGCCACATATTCTTCAAGGGTAAATATTGTATCAGGTGGACGGCGGAAAGTAATTTCAGGAGATGTTACCCAGGGAGGCAGAATTGCTGTCGTTCTGACATTATACTTTGGAATAATCGCTTCCAATGTTGGACTCACCCATTTGTCGATGGGAATATCAGAGACGCTTGCAAGCGAATTGATTATCCTCATGCGCTCTGCTTTGGACAGGCGGATATCCGTGTCATAAACGCCTTTCCTAAAATCATCAGCCTGTACCCTCCCGTCACTGTAGACAAAGATATTGGTAATGGAGGATGTTTCAAAAAAGGGAAGAAGAAGCTTGAGGTCTCGTAAAAGATTTTCCATCTGGCGCGTTTGGCGCTCAAGTTCGTCTTCAATCCTGCCCATTGTCTGTTCCCGTATAGTATTTGTGCAAAAGCCGCTCAAAGAAGGGTGGATCATTTTTAAGGGAATCCTGGAACGCATCAAAGAATTTGGCATGGCGTGTCCTGGCTGATTTGAGGGCCGCATCCGCCAGCTCAGGATCAATTTCAGCGTTGTATGCCAAAAGGCTGATGTGCATCAGGCGAAGGTACTTAAAGGAAAGTTCTGCCATATCCCGCAGTTCGGTGAGCCCTTTTTGAAGCCGGTCAATGCCCTGGAGCTTTAAAGTCTCGTCTTTGTAATCTGAGTAGATGTACCTGGCGATTGCTTCCCTTATAAGTTCACTCTCGCTTTCAATACCCCTGTCCCGGCAGTAGTGGCGCAGGTCTTTTTCCATCTGCTTTGTCAGGGATATAAGTTTCTTTTTGCCGTCAAGACGTTTGTGCTTTATCATTTCAGGAAATTGGGAGCCTCCATCTCATATTCAACGGTGGAATCTTCTGCTTTGTCTGTTTTGTAGTGTGCATGGGCATTGGCGGCTTCTTCTTCGTTGTAAAGGCCCTGGAGCTTCGTCCACATCAAGGCAATTTCTTCATCGTCAGCTTCAATTGCCCGCTCTGCTTCAGGGATATTGAACCATTGCTGCCCGTTTAGTTTCGCTATCGCATCCCTTGCAGCCATCAATGCCCCTTCCCTTGTGGTAAAGGCAGCGGGCAGTAACCGCATTTTGAATATCGGGTCTTCGTAGTACACATTCTTTTTGCCGATATACGGGGGCTGCCCCTGACAGATTAAGATAAACTGATCCAGGGGGAGCTTTATTATTTCATCCGCATTTATAAGATTGCGCTCCTGATCCTGTGAAGAAATGTTTTTGTTTGAGTAGCCTATCTGCGATCTCCCGCCTGAATAACTGATGTTGGTACGATTAATGGATTCCTTGCCGCATATTTTGCTGATAAGTTCCGCACTCTCGTACTCACCGGATCCAGGGGCGTATAGGATGCTGTTTCGGGCATGAGCAAGGAAGGAGTGGTCTTTGCTATATATCTTGTTCAATTGGTTCAAGGATTGAAAGATAAGGAAATAGTGTATTCCAAAACCATTATGAATACCCATATTCATTTCCAGTTCATCCATGCGCCCAAGCTTGTCAAACTCGTCAAGAATAAAAAGCAGCGGCACTTTGAACTTCCGCTTTGCCGCGCTGGTTTCTCCTCCAGTAAAGCGGCGGGCGAAAAGGGTAATAAACATTCGTATTAAAGGAGCGATACGCTGCACATCGTTATATTGAATGGTCAGATACAGGGAAATCGGCACGTTTGTTTCTTCAAACTCGTTGATATAAAACTCCGAATTCCAGGTATTGCGTTTTATTTTCGCGTCCGCAAATACAGCCAGAGCGTTGTTTACGGTTGACAGCATTGAGCCCCCTTCATCGTCCGGCCTGTTGCGCTGTGCCACTGCCCCTTCCACAACAGATTGATGGATATGCTCATCTCCGTGATCAGAGTTGATCATGAGGTCGTAGACATACTTTTTGTTATTGGGGTCTGCCGGGTCGCTTTGGGCAAGGAACTGGCGGCATCCGGGAAGGCTTTTGTTTTTCCAGTCAGAACAAAGACAATGCAAAATGAGGGAGGTTAAAAAGTCTTTCGCACCGGTCTGGAAATGCTCCGATGTAGCGCTTGCGCTTCCGGCTGCCGGGGTGGTCAAAATATCCGCGATGAGGTTGGCATCGCTGAAAGCGTCCTCACCTGAGCGTATCTCCATCATGGGGTTAAAGTGATGGCCTTTATCGCCGGTTGGCTCCCACCGGTAAACCTTGCCGAACTTAGAACGGAAGCCTGATGTATAGTCAAAATTCTCTCCCTTAAAATCAAGGACAATAACGCTTCCAGGATAGGACAATAGCGTAGGAATAACACTTGATACACCTTTGCCGCTGCGGGTAGGGGCCGATAAAATAGTATTGTAAATCCCCGACTGGATAATCTTTTTCGATGATTTTTTCAAATGCAGGATCACCGACTGCTTTTCCATGCTATATTTCACCCTTACTTTTGCGGATGCTGTTTGCCCCAGGATCATGCCCCCTTCAAGACCAAGCAATCCTGCTTTCTGTAAATCCTTGTTGTTTCCCCATCGCGCTGTCCCAAAAATCTTTTGGGCCGCTGCCTTGATAATGATAAACTCCGCAAGAAAATAGAAAACAATCGCGCAAACCGAGGTGTAGCCGCTTATTTTAATGGCCTGGAAAAGCAGCGGATGAATCTCTACACGTCTAAAGTAGATAAGCGTCCAATAAAAGATATGGAAGGGCTGGTACAGGGGGTAGGTAAAATTCCCAATGCGGAGCATAGCGAACGGCTCTCCAACCCATCCCGGATCATAACCAACAAGGGAACAAAACCTTTGGGTACTCGCCCAGATACCGAAAAAAATGACGGTTATGGTAATAACTTTTAAAACCAGGCTTAAAAGCTGTTCGCCGGAGGCGTCGCGGGGCTTGCCGCGCAGGAATTCGTTAGTGTTCATCGTGTTTTCCCGTTTCGTAAAAGTGTCGTACAGAGGTGTGAGGAAATTATTTTTTAATAATTCAAACAAAAATTGAGGCTAGTTTTTTTATTATGTTTTAACAGCCGGCGTCAGGATCATGGAGTGTATAGAGATGGCTTTCTCCGTCTTTGTCATACCATATACAGGCAGAGCTTAGTTCCCGCTTTTCGTTTGAATGATACATTGCGGCAAGCATGGTTCTGAACTCGCTCCCATGCCACGCCCTCTCTTTCATCAACGGGTCGTCCTGCTTTCCGCAGTACCATTTTCCGTTGTCGATATAGTTACGCAGCGCGTCCTTTACCGCCCACCAGTACACGCCGAACAGCTTATACCAGGATTTTTTGGAGGCAAGCATTTTTACAATATTGTGCGCCTGGATATTGGCATACATATCTTTGTCAAGAGAAACCTGACGTTCAAGGCCGTCTATAAACTCATTGCTGTAATACATATTCTCCCCCCAGTTAGCGTGCTATATGAACGCGGCTTTTCAAATGTGCTGTGTCCGCGTTGATTTTTGACGCAGCCTGTATAATCAATGCTTCTTTAAGATCCCTGACCTGTTCCTGTTTCTTCTCTTTTTCAATGGCCTTTTGCACAGGTTCCTTTAGTTTTGGCAATGTTTTCTCAAGGCTTTCAAGAATGGTATCTTCTTCATACTCATTGACACAAACTCCCCTGGCCAGAGCATCAAGTATAACAGCATTCCCTTCCTTGCTAAAGGGGTTTAACGCTTCATTCTTTGAATTCCAGTGCCGCGCCTGTTGGACTTCAAGGCGCTTATCATCACTGAGGCTGAATACAACAGCGTCAACATTACGTGAGTATCCGCCTGATAGATGAAGGTGAAGCTGGTAATATTTTTCCTTTTCTTCCTGTGGCAGCGTATAAAAATCGCTTGTCGAGGATACTCTAACACTCTCTTGCGTTTTCTTGTCAGCCGCATGAAAGAAAAAGCAGACTGAATTATACGAGTGCCCCTCTGCTTTAAAATCGGATACCTTGAAGTTCGTTTTTGCACTGTTGCTGTGGCCGTAGATTTTAGCCTTCCGTTCACGTTCTTGTTGTTCCTCCGTGCTTAAAAGTTCGGTGCAGAGCACTTTTTGTTTTTTTAAATCAAACCCCTTAACAAGGCACTTTGCCCCGCCCCCGGTAATAAAAATATCATTTTTACGGAATATCATGTCGGTTTCACTGTTGTATAAAAATAGTTCTCGTTTCTCCAAAAGGTTATGATGCTTGAATTGTGGATTTCCTTTTAAAGCAGCTTCTATGTTGGTTACCTGAGCACTGCGCTTTTTGTATTCTGCCGTATGTTCTTTTCCTTCAATCGAGGATAATGCACCCCGCGCCAGAGACAAATTTTTAAGCAGAGCTGCCATTTGTTTGCTTTGGGCTTCCTTAATTTTTTCCTCTTTCTGTTTTTCCAGTTCTTCCCTGCGTTTGTGCGCCGCTTCTTTATCACCCCATTCTTCTGTCAACGCCAGTTGCAGTTCATCAGCGTCAATGGAATTCTCATCATTGGGATTGGTAAAAACCGCTGATTTGGTACGCAAAAGCTGGTCAATCCAATTGGCTTTGCGCTGCACTAGGTTTACCGAGTAGTTGTCGATAGTGCCCGCGGCAAGATAGGTATGCAGGACTACGTTCTCCTGGGAATTCCCCTGCCGGTCAACCCTCCCGTTGCGCTGGATAAAATCCGATGGCCGAAACGGAATATCAAAATGATGGACAGCGGACGAGTTCTTTTGTAAATTAACTCCTTCCCCGATACAGGCGGTAGAGCCTATTATCACTTTGTATTTGCCAGAGTTATAATCAGCAATAGCTTTTGAAACTTCTTTTTCGATAGCGCTGTCACTTTTTGCCCCGCCGCCTTTGGTAAAACCGTTTACCACAACAATTTCCTTTTCTTTAAACCCCTTTTCTACAAGGGACGCCTTGATTTTCTCATGAATATTAAAACTTGAGTCTGAGGAAAACACCCGGTCGCAAAATACCACTTGCCCTGCTTTTGTTTTTTGATACGTGTCAAAGGCGTTTTGGGCAAGGGAAGAGAGCTTGGGATTTTTCCAGCCTGAATATTCATCAGGATCATACAGTTCCAAATCAAGGCTCGCTGTCCTCATTCTTGAATAAAAGGTAAGAAAGTTTTCTCCCGGAAAAGCTGCCTCCCGCTCATTTCCTTTAAGGGATTTATAGCGGTCAAGATCAAGAGAAATATTTTTAACGGCGGCCATTTGTTTTTCATCCCAGGCAATGATATGAGGCTGGTTTTCTGAAAGAGGCTTTTCAAGGCCAATGGCATCAGGATTATTCTGTAAATCAGTATAGGCAAAGAAAAGGTTTTGAAGCGTGGAGAGGTTTCTAAAGCCGGTAAGGATACGCCCCTGTTTTGCCTGGCCTGAAGCCCAGTCATAAAGCCAGCCTGTTTCAATGTTGGCAAACTCATGGATAAAGCCGTCTATGGTTGACACGCCCATGTTCCGAAGTTCCCCCGGAGCGATATACTGCATCATGTTGTAGTATTCAAGGGGGGAATTGGTCAGCGGGGTTGCGGTTAAAAGAAACACATTTTTCCCGTTGTTTTGTTCGCGGATATATTCGCTTTTTTTGTACAGTGACATGGCTTTCACCGACTGTCTGCCGTCGTTAAGACCTGTCTCGCGGGAAAGGCTTGAGCTAAAGAGATTTTTATAGCGGTGGGCTTCATCAACTACCAGGGCATCACAGCCAAAATCATCAAAACAAATGGTCGTGTTTGTTTTTCCTGACTGCGCCTTGTACTCGCCTTTTATGGTGGCCAGTTCTTCCTGGCGTTTGCCGCTCCCTTCTTTTTCAAGCCTGTATAGATGCGCGATGCGTCGGATTACTTCCCTATCCTTTTCAGGCGACAGTTGTATTTCGCTTGCCGCGCTTTCAGGCATAATAATAATATCCGCATCGCTTCTGGCTATAGCCTGATACTTTGCATATCTTTTTTCACGGTTTGAATATCCCGCTTCTTCAGGGTCTATCGAAGCGGTTTTCAAAGACGGCATAACATCCCGTAATTCTTCTATCCAGTCCTTTACTTTGTTGTTGGGCACTTGCAGGAATATCCGCCTGGCTTTCCCTTCCTGACGTAAGAGGGACATGAGGCCAATTGCCGTGGCGGTTTTCCCGAAACCTGTGCCCAAAGCTGAAATCCCGCACTGATTCCGGTACAGGTGGTGAATTGACTGCCACTGGTGTCCTTTGAGCGTTTTTCCCGCCTTTCCTTCTTCGGCATTTTGCCAGCCTGCAATAGTAACCGGGTACGTTTTCACAGGGGCTACGATATGCGTTTTAAAAGTGCGGTTATACTGTGATTCAAGAAGGATGCGGTATGATTCATGGTTTGAGATAAACGAGCGGAAAAGGTCATCATGTTCCTTGTTATAAGCTTCCGTGTCGATATTCCGGCTGCGTTGTTTTTGCCCGTTAAGATAATAGATAAGCGGGTCTGCGTGTTCTTCCCATTGGCCGCGATGAAGTATCCCCCATTTTCCCCCGTCATTTTTTGTAAGATTTCCCAATTTCAGGTGCCCCAACGCTTCGTCACTTGATGCCCATTCGCGCACAACTTCCTGCGGCACCCAGGATGATCTTGGGGACACATCCGCATCCTCTATCGCTGTCCACCCCACGGCCTTTTCAAGTTCACTCGCACCAAAGGTAAGCTTCTCTTTTTTCCACGATTCATCTTCCCTTTCAGCCGCGATCTTTAGCTCATCGATTTTTTCCCAGGCGTTCCCTGAGATAAAATCCTCACGCAATTGAAAGCAGCCCTCTGGCGTGATAAATACGTCATGGTGCTTTTGCATTTCAGAAATAAGCGATTCTGCAGTATCCGGAAAAAAGGAACGGATAGTTTCAGGAGTCCCTTCCTCCATGTTGCTTCGCAGCATAAGCAAAGCGCTTATGGCGGTATTGTGGCCGTCAAGTACATCAACATGTTTGCGGTAGACATTATCGGAAACAAGAAGCGGATCATCTGCGGACAATAAGGCTTCATAAAGGCCGCTTACCGAAGGATGTTCACGGGTAAAGCGTTTTATGTCTTTATCGTCAAGCGGAAGTGTACCGTAGCTTTCTGAATATGCTTCAAGCAGCTCCCTGCATTGCGTTTGGCTTTCTTTTATTATATCGAAGGAAAGTTCATTTTTCATGCCGTCCTGTATGGCATGTACTGTTTGTGAAATATTTTTTACCGCCTGGATTTTATCGGCAAGCATTTGATCTGTTGAAGCCAAACGCCAGTAATGCATATCGGTTAAAACGTATACATGCTTTTCATGTATCTTTATTGAGCCTTTTTTAAGTTCCCCACCTTCAAGGCTTTTTAGTTCCTCCATATCAAGGGATATATATTCTTCCTCATTGGGAGAGGATTCGGCGTTGTAGTGTTCCCGTATGTGCCGGAAAACATCATCCGTTAAAGGCTTGGCTTCTGCGAAAGAGGAATATATATGCTTGAGGCTTTCCGGGGTAATCTCTCCTTTTACTTCATCACCACCCCATTGCCCGGTTCCCATGCTCAAGTTTCCGGCAATATGTTCCGGATTCTTTTCAAAATAATTCCCGCTTGTAAAATCAGGATCGTAAAGCGGCGTTTCCCTGAAAGCCTCATCGGTCAAAGATGCAAGGCGTTCCTGTATATCAAGGGGATATTTGCGGAATAAAAGAATATCAGGAGATACCCTGGTGTGACTGTGGTGAAAACTGCGGTCAGGCAGTTTTACAGCTCCCATAAACTGCGCTTTCCTGTTCATTTCAAGACGGAACGCCTCATTGGTTTTATTCGCTAATACTCCCGCTGCGGTAATGAGCGCCATTGTTCCGTTTG
>Ga0209755_10001507_pt1 | contig 35799 bp, 32 predicted proteins | sample TergutCo191P1_FD_187301 | JGI IMG/M metagenome (GOLD analysis project Ga0209755, IMG submission 187301) | Cornitermes sp. P1 segment gut microbial communities from Petit-Saut dam, French Guiana - Co191P1 (SPAdes) (version 2) | ecosystem: Host-associated > Arthropoda: Insects > Digestive system... | reverse complement strand
TCCGACGGGCGAAACAATTTTCGCTGGAACGCTTTTTCTCACGGCGGCAGAACCGACACAGGTATTGACGCTGTTGAATGGGCAATTAAAGCAGTGGAACTGGGAGCCGGAGAGATACTTTTAAATTCTATTGACGCGGACGGAACCGGAGCAGGTTACGATCTTGAATTGACGCGCCGCATACTGAACGCGGTGAGTGTGCCTGTAATCGCTTCAGGCGGAGCGGGCACTCTTGATCAGATAGCGCGGGTTTTGCTCAGCACCGGGTCGGCTGAAATGGAAGAGTTGATTTCACCTAACGAATCGCGATCTACAGGTATGCCGATAAATTCGTTAAAGGAAACTGCGCCCGGCGCTGACGCCGCTCTTGTCGCCTCCCTTCTGCATTTTGAGAAAACTACGATTAAAGAAATAAAAAAATATGTTGAAGCTAAAGGCGTTTGCGTTAGGTGGTAAGGATTGTTACAAACGCGGATCCACAGGTTCGCTCTCAAGAGCAAGAACTCCAAACACACATTCGTGCACACGGTAGAGCGGCTCTTTTTTTATGAAGCGTTCCAGCGCTTCCATCCCAAGCGCGAATTCGTTTAATGCAAGATTGCGCTTTTTGCCAAGAGAACGTTTTTTCAGTCTTTCAAGATTTCCGCTTAATAAATATTCAGGCCCGTATATAATTCGAAGGTACTCACGCCCGCGGCATTTAACGGCAGGCTGTAAAAGTTCCGTGCCTTTTAACGCGATAAAATCAACAGGTTTTACCACCATGCCTTCTCCGCCTGAATCCGTAAGCTCTTCCCACCATTTAATTCCGTCTGCGATGCTGTTTGTGTCAAGAAGATCAACTTCCAGATAATTTGTCGCTGTAAAAATTGAATCGATACCCGTCATGTATTTTTTGATACATTCCATATGTGTTAGGTGATTTTCATTGTTCCATGTTTTATTTTCGGTTGCAAGAATGTGAAACGGAGCTATTTTATAATCGTCAACGCTTTTTATTTCCCAGCAATAGCGGCGGTAAGCGTCTGTGTACAGACTGAGAGCCTCTTCTCGCTCTGTGAATCTTTTGCAGAGCAGCTCAAGATTTACGCTATCAGGTTGAATTTCTAACTGCCTGCATCTGATTGTTTCAACTGCCTTTTTTATTGTGTTAGCCGCTATTGAAAGAGAGCTTCGTCCTGCGCGGCCTGCCGGAGCGTATTGCTCTTTTAGCAGCGATTGCGCTTTTGCCGACCACGGCATAATTTCCGCGTCAATACAGACCCAGTCGGTATCAAAATCTTTCCAGAAAGACGAATGTGCCAGCAAATTTGCAAACCGTATCAGAATTTCCTTTTCTGTTCCAGCGTTATCAAAAAACGGCCTTCCTGTGCGGGTAAAAATACAGCCGAATGTGTTATCTGCAATGCCAAATCGTTTTGCCGCCGTTTCACTGTCTCTGCACAGCACAATTACAGCGCGCGATCCCATGTGCTTTTGTTCGCAGACAACCTTGCCGGTGCCTCGCGTTTTATAATAATCAAAAGCCTCGGAAGGATATTCCAGATATAAAGGAAGACTGCTTGTTTCACAGGGAGACATGGTCGGCGGAAGATATATAAGCCAGTGAGGATCAACTGCAAATCTGCTCATTAGTTCAAGAGCCGCAGAGGAATTTTCAGCGTTTATATTTATCGAGGATTTAAGTTTTGTATTTAATATTCTTTTACCAATTACATCATTAATGTTTAATATATCATCGTTAGGTGACAAGTTATCATTAAAAGGCTTTAATGACGCGTAATATTCTTTTTTTGCTTTAACCTGAACGATTTCTTTTTCAGGGTAGCGGAATGCTGTGAGTTTACCGCCGAACACACATCCTGTGTCGATGCAGGCTGTGTTATTTATTTCCTGAACTTCCGGATTGGGAATATGGCCGTATACAACAAGGGCTTTGCCTCTATATTCATTTGCCCAGGGAAAACGTACAGGAAAGCCGTATTCGTCAGTTTCTCCTGTTGTTTCACCGTAGAGGCAGAATTCCCGTACCCGGCCTGAACTGCGCCCGTGATATTTTTCCTTAAGACCAGCGTGAGAGACAACAAGCCTTCCGTAGTCGAATACATAATGGCTGATTAACTTATCAATAAAAGTTTTAACTTTTTCTTTGAATTCCGGTTTTTGTAATTCAAGCTGTTCTACCGTCCTGTCAAGCCCATGCGTCTGTTTAACATTTTTTCCGTTAAGATATTTTGATAATTTAAAATCATGATTGCCCGCGACGCACCATGCTCTGTCAGCTCCTGTCATATTCATTGCAAGGTTTAAAACCTCAATATTTTTAGGGCCTCTGTCACACAAATCACCGAGGAAAACAACTTTGCGCCCTTCGCTGTGTCTTGCTGTAAAATTTTCCGCGTCTACTTCATAGTTAAGCTTTTTTAAAAGTTCGCATAACTCGTCATAGCAGCCGTGAATATCGCCGATGATATCAAACGGTCCTGTTTCGCTTTTTTTGTTATTCCACAAAGGAACGCGTGTTATCTCTGCATTGTCGATTTCTTCTCCTGAAAGGATATAAACATAGCGGAACCCTTCTTTTTCCAGCCGTTTAATTGACTTTCTGAACTGATCCATTTGACGCGAGATAACATTGCCGCCAAGATTTCTGTCGGGGCGGGCTGCGTTGCGTTCCCTGATAATTTTTTCTGGGATATCAAGAACGATTGCAACAGCGAGGCAATTTTGATCTTTCGCGAGGCGAAGAATCTGGGCGCGGGCATGTTCCTGCACATTAGTCGCGTCTATAACAGTTAAAAGACCTAATTCAAGGCGTTTATTCGCTATAAAATGAAGCGCCTCAAACGCCTGGGGCGTAACCATCTGGTTATTTTCATCATCTGAAACAAGAGCGCGGAAGTAATCGGAAGAAAGCACTTCAGTAGGCTTAAAATGTTTTTTTGTAAATGTAGACTTGCCGCTGCTTGATACTCCTACAAGAGCGACTACGCAAAGTTCAGGTATTTCTATTCGCATAACGTAAATACTCCCATTTGTGTTGATGAGCCGAGCACCGGATCTGTTTCGCCAATTTCTGAAAATTTAACCGTATATCGGTATTTTTCCGCTGTTTTTTCAGCCCATCCGCGGAATTCAATTCGAGTCCATTCAAAGCGGTGATCAAGGTGTCTTAATTTAGTTTCACCGATATGTTCATATTTAACATTATATTCCCTGTTAGGCGTAGTTAAAATGATGATGTTCGGTTTTGTGAATTCAAATAATACCCGTTCAAAAGCTGACAGGCGTGAAATGTCCAAATGCTCAATAACTTCGATTACGCAGACAGCGTCGTAACCTTTAAAGCGCGAATCTTTATAAGTAAGCGAACTTTGAAACAGATTTATCTGTTCGCTTTTTTTATTGTCTGCTTTCTCAAGTTTTAATTTTTCATCAGCGCGTTCAAGCGCCAGGCAGGAAACATCAGCGCCGGCAATTCGTTCAAATTGTTTTTCTCTGGCAAGAAAGCGCAAAAGATTCCCCTCTCCGCAGCCAATGTCAATCACGCTTCTGGCTTTGCAATTTTTTAACGCTGCGACCACGCTGCCAAGACGCTGTTGGTTTAGGTTAAGTTTTTTTTCTATTAATTCCGCCGATTGCGCCGTTGTCTCCTCTTCTTCAGCATTTCCTTTTGTTTCAGTAATAGCTGTAAGCCTGGAAAAAGCCAAGTTGACAAGAGAGTTTGAACGATACAGATAACGGCTTGTTATAAATCCCTTTTCAGGATGATTTGTCAGCCAATCTCCTGAGTTGCGCAGCAGCTTATCAACTTCATCATTGCCCATCCAGTAATGTTTTTGCCTGTCAAATACGGGAAGCAGGATATAGATATGTTTAATAAGATCGCGTAACAATACTTTTCCTTTTAATGTAAGATTAACATATTTACTTTCACCCCACTCGGGAAATTTTTCATCCATGATAAAGGTTTCAAAATTTACTTCGTATCCTAATGGTTCAAAGACTCTGTTCAGCATATTCACGTCTCCCCTGCATGGCAGCATAGTGATTACCGTTTCAAGGTCAATCGGCGTGTCGGACAATTTTTGATGATCGTCCGCCCGCCCTGTCATCGCTGTTCTGAAAACATTTGAAATCGCGACGCTCATAAATGATGATGAAACATAAGGTCTGTCATTTACATAATCAAACAGTCCGCTGCTATTAGTCCCTTCTTTTCCACGGGCTAAATCTATCGGGTCAATATCAAGAAGAAGCGCGGCGGTTGTTCTTTTATCAGACAGCTCAGGATAAAAAACATAAGCGCTGCCGTACCCCAGTTCAAATATTTGCGGACGGTATGGATTCTTATACAGCAGGTAGCTGAGATCGGTTGTATTGTTTCCTGTGTAGGTTATAGTTAAAAGCATTTGATTGTCCCTTTGCTTATGATAGCGAATGAGAGGGAAATGATCAATGAAGGAGGCGGATGGTATGTCGGAAATGGTATTGTTTGTTGATAGAGAGAAGTTTTTGTGGTATGATAGGCAATCAGCGTAAGGAATCAAAATGATAAAGATAGTTAAAGCAAACTTGGAAGATATAGAAACAATATTGCGTCTTCAATACGCCGCCTACCAGAGCGAAGCTATGCTTCACAATGATTTTACAATTCAGCCTTTAACTCAAACATTGGATGACACTATAGAAGAATACAAAAACAGCGTTATTCTGAAAGCAGTTCAGGATGAAGAAATCATCGGCTCAGTCAGAGCGCGTAAAAAAAATAATACCGTTTTCATCGGCAAATTGATGGTACATCCCGATCATCAGGGAAAAGGCTTGGGGCGGCGCCTTCTTACCGCGATTGAAAAAGAATTTCAGGGTAAAAGATTCGAACTTTTTACAGCATGTAAAAGCGAAAGAAATTTGCATCTATATGAAACGTCGGGATACAAACGATTTAGGGAAGAAACCGATATGGCAGGGATTCGGTTTGCTTATTTTGAGAAGATGGCGAGCACTCTTCCTACTTAACAAAAAGGCTGCCGCTCGACAGCCTTTTTGCTAATTATCTCTGGTAGTATTCATTATATAAAGTATCAATAAATTTATTCGCCGCTTCTCTAACACGGCGAACGTCATTTGGATGTATTGAACTGCTCTTATCAAGTATAAGATAGATAACCGCGTTATGCCTTTTAATTAAAACCTGAGACGCATTGTCTGGTTTATATTCACTGTTAATTTGCCATGCGTTACTTCCGCTCATCAGCCACTGTCGAAGAAGTCTGCTCAGTTCTACGGGGCTTCTTTCGAAATTAAATCCATTAAACATTGGAAATACATAATTTACTTCCCCTCTTTTTATTTCTCCTTTGATTCTGCCGCCAGCTGGTATATTTGATCGTAAACCTCCTCCGTATCTGACATTGGCAAGGTAATAATCATTACCAGATACTGAAATTTCGCCTTCAATAAACATTAGCGCGTCCTGAACTTGCTGTGACGTTGCTTCAGAATTAAATGTCATTCGCACTTTTGTTCCTACAGGATATTGAGGAGTAATCATTGTAAATGATGTTTGAGTATCAATAGGTACAATTTCTTTCGCGATTTTTTCAAAAGTTGCCTCAAGTTCATCAAAAGTAAGATTTCTGTTTCCGCCGTAATTATCTCCCTCTGACGCTAATGATTTACGCGCCGCTTCAAAACTTACTGTATCGGTAACATCATCGCCTCTGACGGCGGCGATATAAGCTTCAACTTGTGTGCCATTAATTTTTCGATTCTTTATTTCGCCGCTAATGTAGTTTCTGTACGGTGTAATTTCACCGGCGCGAAAAGCCCTGCTGCTTTGACCGCCGGGGTCTGTTATTTCTGCAAGGCCTAAACCTGTAGATGAAACATCAAGTCCGTCAGTAAAGGTAACCATTGTTACTTTTCTTAAATTTCTTGGAATTTTTGATTCCGCTTTTTTCATATTTGCGAGACCCATGTGAGCAGAATAGAAAAGAGCCGTCCCAATACTATTTTCCCTTTCGTATCTGCTCAAATATCCTTTTAGCCGTGACATACCTGAACTGTCAAGTAAAATAGGAGCGCCGCCAGTTATGTCTTCAGCATCGGGACCGAAAACAAATTTATAACCTAATTCAAACCTAAATTAAGATCATATGTAGTTTCAGGATACCCTTGTTCAGAATAATAATTGCCCCAGTAATCGTAATACTCCTTTACAGGAATATAATCAAAGCTGACAAAACCTATATTCGCGCCGATGAAGAATCGTTCCAATGAGGAACCAAAATAAATCCGCGGTTTGAAAAGCAGTTCGAATCCAAAATTATCTTCCGGCAAAGTTGAGATTCCCGCATAAGCACCCAATGAGAGAGAATTGCTTACAGCGCCTTCATATCCAACTCCTACAGAAGGTGAAGACCCTAAACTTCCATAAAAATTAGACTGTGTTGGTGTTTCTCTGCTGCCTCCGGCGAAGAGGGGCAGATGTATCATTAAAATCAACGTGATACATAAAATAACAGAAAATTTTCGCATAAAAACTCCTTTTTAATAATTTTATAAATCAACCAATAGTTGAAGTAATATACTTAATCTATTGGCTTTTTGAGATTTTGTCAAGTTATCTTCAATACTTCTTCATGTGCCGGTTTTTGTGATACCCCGTATCATTAATCGAATGAGGAAGTAAAAATTATGAAAAAGGAAGAAAAAGACTGCCGTTCGATATTGAGCCGGAATATCAAGCGTTTTAGAAGCCGTCTCGGTTTATCGCAGTTGCACCTTGCCCTTGAGCTGGGCATTTCTACTACCTTTTTAAGCGATATTGAGACCGGCAAAAAATGGGTTTCCGCCCAAACTCTGACACAATTAGCAAAAGCATTAAAAATTGAGACATGGGAATTATTCAAGCCGGAGCAGAATTCGAGGGATACTATTACTGCTGCTGTTGCAAAATATCTGGACGATGTAGATGAAACTTTCATCAGATCAATTGAAGAAGCTGTACGCCCGGCTGTTAAAAAATCTTTAGCTAAAATGAGAAGATACTATAAAGAAAAAAACAAGTGATGATTGATAAATGTCGATACTTACCGTTTTTATTTAATGCACAACCCCGTCAATCCGCCCCCTCCCCGTTAACGCCATAACAAGCCTGTCCACGCCCATCGCCACACCGCTGCACTTAGGAAACCCCTCAAATAGCTTCCAGTAATCATGATCGACGTGATGCCTCACAATAGCGTTTCGCTCCTTCTCTGCCTCTTCATTAATAAAAAAATTCCTAACCCGCTGTGGATCGGTTTCTTCGGAAAAACAATTAGCAAGCTCAATCCCGTTCCAGTAAAGCTCCCACCTCTCAACGGTACCGCTCTTTTCTCCTGTTCTCTGTTCTTTGCTCTTTGCCAAACACGGAACAAACGCCGGGTAATCAAGTAAAAAAATCGGCGTCTCGGTTTTTAATTTCGGCTCAACAGCATGAATAAAAATCAAATCGTAAAGTTCAGGCACAGTCAAATCAGGCAGCGGCTCCAGCCCAAGCCTGCGTGCTTCTTTTTCCATCGCTCCGTTCTGGGACGCAGCTTCAAAAAGATCAAAGCCGGCATAGCGTTTAAACGCTTCAGCAACTGTTATGCGAAGGAATTGGGGAGCAGGGAATAGGGAATTAAACGCTCCTGACTCCCCATCTTCTGACAGCTTTTTCATTAAATAAATAATCAGCTTCTCCGTAATCTCAAGCGAATCCAAATAATCTGCGTTCATCGTGTAATATTCAAGCATTGTAAATTCGCTTGAGTGAAGATGCCCTTCTGATTCTCCGTTGCGGAAACATTTGCAAATCTGAAAAATATTTATACGGTGCTGCGCGATTATTTTCTTCATGTGGATTTCAGGCGACGGAATCAGCCAGAGAGGTTTGTTTTCTTTTTTGCTTCCCTGCGGAAAGAGCCTCTCTGTCTGAAATACTTCAAGACACGATTCTGGAATCAAGTTATCAGAGAGCAGGGGAGTATCCAATTCAAGGTAATTTCTATCGTCAAAAAACAAACGAATCTGTTTTAAGATATTGGCTCTAATTTTAATCATTTCCAAATCCATCGTTTAACTCCTAAATATTTCATATATTTCACACAGAGGCACAGAGGCACTGAGGGATTCGCTTAATTTGATATATTATTTATCCAACACTTATTTTTTCTAATTATAAAACATCCGGTGTTAAATATAATACTTTCAAATCATAGTGTTCTCTCTGTGTCTCCGTGCCTCCGTGTGAACTTTATTTTAAGATAATCGCAATACCGCTTCCTTCCATTTTCTCCCGCGGTCGAATTCGTTTAGGAACATTCCGAAACTGGCGCAGCCGGGAGAAAGGGCGATGATGTCTCCGTTTGAGGCTTTTTCCAGCGCGCATTTTACCGCTTTGTCAATGTCGTCGAACGGGCCGCTATAGGGGATTTTCTCTTCACCTAACAAGCGCGTGAGTTTTTCACTGCCTGTGCCGGCAAGGAGGATTATGTGTTTTGCGAGTTTCGCGGCTTTGGCGATAGGGGAGAAGTCGAGGTTTTTGTCGGTGCCGCCTGTAACAAGGATAAGATGAGCCTTGGCGCTTAACGCTTCGATACAGGCGGCGGCGGCTTCGGGGATTGTGGCAGCGCTGTCGTTGTAAAAACTTATGCCGTCCGCCTGGTGGAAAAATTCGATGCGGTGCTCGATTCCTTTATAAGACGATAGCGCGTTTCGGATTGTTTCGGCGCTTACGCCGAGACTGAAAGCGGCAAGAGCGGCTCCCAAAAGGTTTTTCCTTTGATGCTCCCCTGGAACAATCAGTTGCTGCGGCACTAGCACTGTAATATCTTCCGCCGCGCCGCTCGCAGCGGGAAAACCGTATTGACTGTTTTCCGGCAGGCTTGTTTTATGCTGCGGTATTATCCGCGCGAATCCAACACCGTCTTTGCCGATCCAGCCGCCGCTTTTGCCGCTGCCTAACGCGGAGTGTAAATCGCTTTTATCGGATATAATCAGGGGCTGTCCTTTTGTTTCGGATAGAAAACTTTTTCCCCAGCTGTCATCGCCCGCAACGGTGACGCAGGATTTGTCCTGTCCGCGGTAAATGTTTCTTTTATCGTCAATATATTCATTCATTGACGGATAGCGGTCAAGATGATCGGCCATGATTGCGGTTAATACCGCGGCAGAAGGTTTTAGTAAAGGGCTTTTATCCTGTTTGATCCGCCCTTTAACGTCACCTAACTGAAAACTGGAAAATTCAAGAACTACATCGTCATCTTCTGTTAATTCGTCAAGGAAGCTCAGGGGAGAGATTGTGATGTTTCCGCCGAGGAAAGCATGACCTGATTTCCTGTTATGTGAAAGTATCCAGTGTAATGCCGATGATGTGCCGGATTTTCCCTTTGTGCCTGTCACAGCGAAAAGCCTCGCCGGGGATTCCGATAAAAAAAGAGAAAGATCCGTTTCAACGCGTTTTGAGGCATGCAAAAAAGGAGAGTCCGGTTTTACGCCGGGATTTTTTACCACCATATCAGCGTTTTTAAAATCTTCGATTTCGTGTCTGCCGAGAACATATCGTACCGGCTTGTATCCTGACTTTATGCATATTTTGTCCAGCTCTTCAATTGAGGGCTTCAATGTTTTTTCGTCTCTTAGATCGGTTACAGTAATTTCTGCGCCGCGTTTCAAAAGAAATCCGGCTGAGGCAAGCCCGCCGCCGTGAAGGCCAAGCCCCATTATTAATGCTTTCATTCCTTAATAATACATGTTATGTTAATATTATTAAATATGGCTCAATTTGAAATCTTTAGAAAAACTCCTCTGCTCGATGATCTGGGACAGCCCGGCAATTTCGGATGGTCGAGGTATAACAATTATTTATATAATTCCGAGATGGCTTATGCTCCAAGGCATAAACTTTCTGAAACGGATCGATATATTGTTCATTCGCCGACTCATTTAATTGTTTTTGAGGTAAGAGACGACGGATGGCTTGGGCATATAGGAATTACAATTGTTTCTTTGCGCGATAAAAAACGTTCTACTCAAATCTATGATACATGGATTCCTCTGGGTTCTTATTATATGCCGAATACAAGCGATTCAGGCTCTGTCAAATGGCGCAGAAAAAAAACTCATCTTGATTTTATCAATATGGAAAACGGATTTAGAATCATCAAAGCTGATATACCGAAGTTCGGCCATAACAGAGGTATGCGCTGCGCTGTTATTTTAAGCGAGAATGAGGGCGTTCAATCTCTTGTTACAAACCAGCCGTGGCGTAATGATAAATACGCTTTCAAGTATTCCTGCTGCTCGCCGTGTTTAATTGCAGAAGGAGTTGTCCAATTCGGAAGCACGGAAATTATTTTTTCTAAAGGCCATGCCTGGGGTATTCTTGACTGGAACCGGAGCGCCCGTCCGAAAGCCGATATCCGGTATTGGGCGGCAGCCTGCGGAATGAGTGAAGGAAGGCAGATGGCGTTTTGTGTCGGTTACAGTTGGGCTGATTTTTCACTTGGCACTGAAAATGGTTTTTTTATTGACGGGGTACTGCATAAGCTCGATCAAGTGACATTTCACATTCCTTTGTCAGATTGGCTTTCTCCCTGGAGATTTACCAGCAATGATAACCGGTTGGAAATGACTTTCCAGCCGCATCAGGAAAGGGTTGAACGCCGCAGGTTTTTTTTCCATAGCAGCACGCACCGTCAGGTTTTTGGATTTTTTTCCGGAAAAGTGCTGTTAGATGACGGGATTATGATAGAATTTCAAAATTTGACAGGTTTTGCGGAACGCAGTAAAACTCATTTTTAATTATTTTACTGTACAATCCTACAATACTATGTTATAATCAGCGTGTTTATCTTATGTTATTAAGGATTAAAATAAAAGGATTTTAAAAGGGTTTATGCATAAATTATTGTACAGTTGGCGTTTTTATACATACGGACGTGAGCAGTATTACGAAAGTATGAATAAAATGTTTAGTGCTAATCTTAATAATCTTTATAGAACAAGCACTATTGTCTCGATTATCGCGGTTTGTTGTTCGGTTTTTCCGATTCTTCTGGAACATAAAATATTCGAGACTTGCGTATTTCTTTTTGTCGCGCTTCTTTCTTTCGGCATATCAAGATATTCAAACTATTTAATGCAGCAAATTAATGTTAACAACAGACTTATATATTTTTTAATTATACTTTTTTATACTCATATTATTCTTTTCTGCGTCTATTTGGATATATGGTCAAGCCCAATCTCATTAGCCGCTATTTTTCCGTGTTTTTTAATCTGTACCTTATTGATGTTTGTTAATTCACCCCTTGTTAACTTAATTCTGATTTTCTCGGCATTGGCGGTATACATAGTGTCCGCTCTGATTTTTATTGATGATAATTTGGGTTATTACATACTGCACGCGTTTGTCGCGTCTCTTATAAGCGTATACTTCAACTGGCAGATACCCAAACTGCGGATGGGGCTGGAAATCAGCACAACAATGCTTGAAGACGAAAAAAATAAATATTTTGATCAAAGCACGGTTGATGAATTGACACAGTTAAAAAACCGCCGTGATTTTATGCATACTTTTCACAGATATATATCGAATTACAGAACGTCGGATTACTGGCTCTGCGTTGCCATTGCCGATATTGATTATTTTAAATTTTATAATGATCATTACGGCCACCCGCAGGGGGATGAATGTCTTCGTTCCATCGGAAGTGTTCTGAATAAATTAAAGGATGATCTCGGCATCTATACCGCCCGCGTCGGCGGAGAAGAATTTGCCGCCCTCTGGTTTGAAAAAGATATCACAAATGTTGACAATGTTATTTACCAATGGACGCATATGATTAGAGATTTAAAAATGCAGCATGAAAAATCAAAAGTATCCGGGTATATTACAATGAGTATAGGCGTTTTTATTTCAAAGTGCGGCGCTCACAGTGACACTCAGGTCCTTTACGACTTTGCCGATAAAGCTCTCTATGCCGCAAAAGGCAGCAGAAACTGTGCCGTTATCTGCGGCGATGAAATTAAACAGTATAAAATATCGCCCCCGGAAAGCAAGTAGAAAAAAATGAATCTTGAAGCGTTTATTCTGGGCTGCGGCGGTATGATGCCGCTGCCGAACAGGCATTTAACATCGGTATTGCTCAGACGGGAAGGAGAATTGTTTCTCTTTGACTGCGGCGAGGGAACTCAAGTATCTTTACGGCGGCTAAATCTCCGCTGGAAAAAAATATCAGTAATTTTTATCAGCCACATGCACGCGGATCACGTAACGGGCATTCCGGGTCTTTTAATGCTTTCTTCGCAGGTGGACAGGGATGATCCTCTTTACATTATCGGCCCCCCTAAGATCGCCGAATATGTCGAAGCAAGCCGGCGTATACTGGATATGTATATCAATTACGAAATTATCGTTCAGGAAATCACTTCTCCCGGCATTGTTTACAGGGGCGACGGTTTTCACATCAGGTGTTTTCCTCTTTCACACACCAAGCCCTGTTACGGTTACGCGCTTGAAGAAGATATGCGCCCCGGCGTTTTTCATCCTGAAAAAGCTGAAAGCCTCAATATCCCGATGGGAAAGTTGTGGGGAATGCTCCAAAAAGGCGAAACAATCCAAACTCCGGACGGCAGGGAAGTGCGCCCCGATCAGGTCATGGGCACGCCGCGCATGGGACGGAAATTTTCTTTCGTAACGGACTCGCTTGCTCTGCCTGAAATCTCCACCCATGTTATCGGCTCCGATCTTTTTATCTGTGAGGGGATGTTCTCCCAGGAACTTGCCGAAGACGCCCATTCCAAAAAGCACATGACAGCCGTTGAAGCGGCCAAAATCGCCGCCGCTTCTTCCGGCGTAAAGCAGCTGGCTTTAATTCACTACAGCCCCAGATACACCGAATACGAGTTAAAACAAATCCTGTTAGAAGCCCGCGCTGTTTTCCCCGATACCGTTTTAACTCATGACAGGATGGTTTTTCCGATTGAATTTATAGATTGAATTTGATAGAATAATTTTAAAACAAAATTTTTTAGGAGAGTAACAGTAATATGAGTGTTCAAACGCCTAAAATCGAGGTTAAAAACCTCTCTAAACTGTACGGAAATGTGAAAGCGGTTACAGACGTTTCTTTTTCCGTCGGAGACAGCGAAGTATTGGGGTTTCTGGGACCGAACGGCGCAGGCAAAACGACAATTATGAAAATCCTCACAGGCTATCATTTTCCGTCAAGCGGAACAGCGCTTGTAGACGGTATTCCTGTGGAGGAAGAGCCGCTTGAAATTAAAAAGCGGATTGGCTATCTGCCGGAAAACGTGCCGCTGTACGCGGATATCACCGTCGACGAGTACCTTGACTTTGCCGCGGACGCGCGTTTTATTCCCAAAGAACAGCGCGCAGCCGCAATAAACGCCAGTCTTGAAGCGTGCGGTCTTATGAATTACCGCAGCCGCAAGATTGAGACGCTTTCCAAGGGTTACCGCCAGCGCACAGGCCTCGCTCAGGCAATCCTCCATGATCCGCCGATTTTGATTCTTGACGAGCCGACAACAGGCCTTGATCCGAATCAAATTATTGAGATTCGATCTCTTATCAAAGAGCTCGGCAAGCGCAAGACCGTCATTCTTTCAACTCACATTCTGCAGGAAGTTGAAGCGATTTGCACGCAGGTTCTGATCATTAATGACGGACGCATTGCCGCACAGGGCAGGCCTGAAGAAATTGCCGGCACTCTTAAAGGCGGCGATACATGGGAGCTTGTCCTGAAAGGCAAAGATGACAATTTGGGCGTCGATGCTGTCAGGGGCAGACTTCCGCAGTTAGGCGATCTTTCCAACACGTTAGTTGACACAACAAGCGGCGGTTTTGTTTCGGCTCACTTTTACGCTTCTGAAACCGATGATATTCCAACAGGAGAGCGGATATTTGACTGGGCTGTTAGTAACGGGTTTAAAATACTTGAGATGAACCGCAAAAAGCTCAGCATCGAAGATATCTTTGTAAAGCTCACTTCCAGTGAGCAACTTACAAGCGAACAAGGGGGACATAAATGAATAAATACCTTCCGTTACGCGCCATTACTCTGGCGAAGAAAGAACTCGGACAGTACCTGAATGCGCCCGCTTTTTACGGAGCGGCGGTTTTCTTTCTTCTGTTTTGTTCAATCTGGCTATTTTATTTTCAGCGCTATTTTGCCACAGATCAGGCGACGCTTCGCCCTTACTTCGGCATTTTCCCGATTGCTTTCATATTAATTATCCCCGTGATAACAATGAAAAGCTGGGCGGAGGAAAGAAAAACGGGAACTGTCGAACTATTATTGACAATGCCTTTTACAGAGTGGGATCTGGTTCTTGGAAAATTTTTCTCCGCTTTCGGCGTTTTGTGCATGCTGCTCCTTTTGACGCTTCCCTTACCGTTGAGCCTTTTAGGGCTCGGGCATTTTGACGGCGGCACAATTTTCTGCGAGTACCTGGGGGCGTTCCTCCTTGGATCGAGCGCGACGGCTCTCGGGCTCTTACTGTCCTGCCTTTCAAAAAATCAGGCGGGCGCTTTTCTCGGCAGCGCTGTTGTTTTAATGGCGGTGATGCTGATCAATATGGTTACTTTTTCGTTTAACCTTCCACAGTGGCTCGCGAGATTAATCAACTTTTTCTCTCTTGCGTACCACTTTGAAAGTTTTTCAAAAGGGTTGATTGACACAAGGGATTTAGCGTATTTTGTGTTAAGTACGGCTTTATTTCTGTATCTTAACACAAAAGTCGTTCTTTTCAGGAAATGGAAATAGGAGACGGTTATGACAAAAAGACAAACAACAATAATAACAGCATTATCCGTTATCGCGTTTATTCTCGCTCTGCTTGTTTCGGGGCGTTACTGGCTGCGCTTCGATCTTACCAAAAATAAAGCGTACACGATCTCTAAAGTTTCGCGTAACATACATCTTGAGCTTCCCGATCCTGTAACTATCACTTATTATCTTTCAAACAAGTTAAAAACTGTAATTCCCGCTCCGGGAGAAATTGAAGATATGCTGCGGGAATACGCTGCGTATTCAAGAGGAAAAATCCGCCTTATTGTGCGCGATCCCCTGCGCGCCGGAGACTCAGAAGCAGTTGATGAACTCGGCCTTCAGGCAAGACAGGTTCCGGTTGTTGAGCAGGATCAGACAAGCCTTATCACGGTTTATTCAGGTATAATTATTGAGTATCTTGATAAAATGGAAATTCTTCCGTGGGTGATTTCAACGGATACTCTTGAATATGATTTAACGTCAAGAATCAGATCTCTTGTCAGAGATACAGAGCGCTGGATCGCCGTTATTGTCGGCGACAGCGCGAGGCAGTGGAATGAGCATTTCAGTTATGTGAATTCTACGCTGACGGAAGCCGGAATCAGAGTCCGGATTATCGCGCCGGGTGAAGAAATTCCCGACAACGCGCCGGGGCTGTTTGTTTTTGGCGGAGTTGAAGAGCTCGATCAATGGGCGCTTTACCGCATTGACAGATATATTCAGCTTGGAGGAAAAGTATTTTTCGCGGCGGAAGGAGTAAATGTCGACACAATTTACAATACAATCCAGGCAAAACCACAGCAGGATCTTGGCCTGCTCTCTATGATCGCGTCCTACGGAGTTACGATTTTACCTGAACTTGCTTTGGACAGAAACGCCCTCACTCTTCAGTATCAGACAAGACTGCCGAACGGCGCTACGCAGATCAGGATAGTGCGTTATCCGCACTGGATTGGCGTTCCCGCCGATTTCGGAAATTCCGATCATCCTGTCAGCGCCAATTTTAACGGCATTGACCTTTACTGGCCGAGTCCTTTGGAAATTCATCCGTCATCCGATGTGGAAGCGAGAGTGCTTTTTGTAAGTTCACCTAACGCCTGGTCAATGACGCGTGATTTCCAGACAAACCCCGACACTCCTTTTATGTTTGAAATGGAAGCGGGAACGACAAAAGGCATTAAAACATTCGGCGCGGCGTTAAGCGGCATTTTCCCGTCTTATTTTAAAGATAAGGAAAAGCCTCTTCGCGAAGGCTCGGAAGAAGAACTGCCTGATTTGCCTGAAAACTCAAGGGCGGCAAGAATTATTGTAATCGGAGATTTGGATTTCGCAACTAACCTTATAAACGCGACTCAGGCGAGACAAAATCTTGAATTTATTCTCCGAGCCGCGGACTGGCTTGTAAGCGATGATGATATTATCGGCATCCGCAGCAGACAGCCGCAGACAGGACGTTTTGACAAGATTTCGGATCCGGATATGCGCGCCGCGGCAAAGAAAATGTCGCAAATTATCAATGTCGGCTTAATTCCGCTTCTTGTAATCGCGGTGGGAATTTTCCGCGCTGTACGCAGGTCGCGGGCTATGAGGGGTGAGCAGAGAACAGACAGCGGGCAATCCGCACAGACTGATAATAAGGAGAACAACAATGGCGTATAAAAAGAGATTTTATATACTTATCGCACTTATCGCAGGTTTGGCTTTGTTATATACGGGGAGTCTTATTTTTAATTCTGACTTTGCGGCGAAAAGATCGTTCTTTGTCTGGCTGGACGCGAAGACAGCGGAGCAGACGACAAAAATCGTCATTGATTCTCAGACGGGCGGGATTGAACTTTCAAAGCAAAACAATTTATGGTTTGTATCACATGACGAAAAAGTATTCCCTGCACGCCAGATTCGCATAAAAGATTTTCTGGACTCAGTAACAGCGCGCGCGTCATGGCCGGTCCGCTCATCAAGCGCCTCAAGCCACGAGCGTTTCGGCCTTGATAACGCGTCAGCTTCAAGGGTGACATTATACGCCGATAATGCCGTGATTCTCGATCTTCTTCTTGGCAATGATGATTACCTGAGGAATGAAACATATCTGCGCAAATACGGTCAGAACGAAGTCAGAACCGGAGACGGCGCGATTAAGTCATACGTAAACAGCCAGGCAGGCAGCTGGTACAATTTAAGACTTGTCTCAGGCGCTGACGGCGGGCAGGTTGATATTACAAATGTGCAGAGAATTACAATTAATCAGAGCGGTGATGAATCAACTCCTGAAGGTTCGACTCAGATCTTTACAAGGCGGAACAAGAGCTGGGTTGTAACAGGATTTGAAATTGCAAACCCCGATATCCCCGCAATTGAAAGCTATATCCGCGCTATATTAAACACGGAAGCCGACAGTTTTTCCGATGCAATTTCATGGGAAGACCCAATGCTGGATCATAACCGCATCATGCTTGAACTTGGTTACGGCAGGGTAATTACAATCCGTTTATCTCAAAGCGACGAAAACGGACGTGTCTTCGCCCATGTAAGCGGCAGCGATTATGTTTATTCAATTCCGTCATGGTCGGCGCAGAGACTTTTCATGCCGGCGGAGAGCTTTGAGTTAAGGCAGTAAAGCGTTGTTTGTTGTATAACTCAATTTATTTGTATTTATCAACATTTTCATGTTATTATTTTATTATGAATAAATACATTCTCTCCCTTGATCAGGGAACAACAAGTTCGCGGGCGATACTTTTTGATCATGAGATGAATATCGTTGATACGGAACAGAAAGAGTTTGCGCAGATTTATCCGAAAGAAGCGTGGGTGGAACATGATCCGATGGAGATTTTTTCCACGCAGTTTGGAGTGATGACAGAACTGTTGACGCACGCTAATGTCAGCGCGGGGGAAATTGCCGCGATCGGCATTACGAATCAGCGGGAGACGACAATTCTCTGGGATAAAGAAACAGGGCAGCCGGTTTACAACGCGATTGTCTGGCAGTGCAGAAGAACTTCGGCAATTGTTGATGAATTGAAAAATAAGGGATTGGGCGATTATATAAAAAAAACAACAGGGTTGATTCCCGACGCGTATTTTTCCGGAACTAAAATTAAATGGATTTTAGATAATGTTGAAGGAGCGAGAGAGAGAGCAAAAAACGGCGAAATTCTTTTCGGCACTGTTGACACATGGCTTATCTGGAATCTGAGCAGGGAAAAAAATCATGTAACGGATTACACAAACGCAAGCAGGACGATGATTTTCGACATTCACAAACTTGATTGGGATGATAAATTGCTTGAAGCCCTCGATATCCCCCGCGCCATGCTGCCGAAAGTAAAACCGTCAGGCAGCATATTCGCCACAACTGTTATTGACGGGATTGAAATCCCCATCGCGGGAAACGCCGGAGATCAGCAGGCGGCGCTTTTCGGGCAATGCTGTTTTGAAAAGGGCGACGCGAAATGCACTTATGGCACAGGCTGTTTTCTCCTGATGAATACGGGTAAAGAAGCCGTCGTTAGCAAAAACGGCCTTTTGACAACAATCGCCGCCGGTTTGGGTGATGCGAAGGAAGCGCAAGCGCAGTACGCGCTTGAAGGCTCTGTCTTTACGGGAGGAGCTGTCATCCAGTGGCTGCGCGATGAAATGCGAATGCTCACAGACAGCGCAGACAGCGAATATTTTGCCGCAAGAGTGAAAGATACGGGCGGCGTTTATCTTGTCCCTGCGTTCACAGGGCTCGGCGCGCCTTACTGGGACATGTACGCCCGCGGCTGTATTGTGGGAATAACAAGAGGAACAAAACGAACCCATATCATCAGAGCGGCGCAGGAATCAATCGCATATCAGGTGATGGATCTTCTTCACGCGATGGAAAACGATCTTGGCATCAATATGTCAGAATTAAAAGTTGACGGCGGCGCCAGCAGGGACAAGTTCCTTATGCAGTTCCAGTCCGATATCTGCGGCGCGTCGATTGTCCGCCCCATAGTGCGCGAGACCACCGCCCTCGGCGCCGCCTGCCTCGCCGGAATTACAGTTGGCTTCTGGAAAGACATCGCCGAAGTAAAAAACCGCTGGAAACGCGACGTAGTCTTCCGCCCCGCGATGGACAGCGAAAAGCGCGATACCCTGATCAAAGGCTGGCACAAGGCGGTAGGAAGAAGCCGGGACTGGGCTGAGTAGCAGATATACATTAAACAAGGATTTAGCATTGTGATATAACGAAAGTAATTAGGCAAAGCTCTCTGTCCATGGGCTGGACGGCCTGCGGTCTGCGGGTGTGAAAAACATTTGCTAAGAGTCCGCCTACGAGCCCTGACCGCAAAAACCAAATATATGTAATTGTTACATATTCGTAACCTAGCTCTTTATTATATACATTAAATATATTTTTAAAATTTTCCTCCACGGTTTTTGCGGCCATGTCTCTCCGGCGGGGAATCGCAAAAATTGTTTTTCACCCCCACAGCCCGCCTGCCGCCCAGCCCATGGACACATAGATTAGTGGTTTATTATTTTATATAACTATATGGGATAGAGAGGTGTAAAGTAATACTATGTGTATGCGGCAGTGCCGGCAACAGACCCAGAAAAACATCTTCAGAAATTCTCCGCTGTAGAGACCTGGCCATAAAAACCGATAGAAAAATCTATTATTATGTTAATTTAAGTCAATAGGTAGCTTGGTTACGAATATATAATATGTTTAAATCCTGTAGTTTTTATGGCCAGGGCTCGTAGGCGGATTCCTTCTGAGTTTTTCTGGGGCTGGCGCCGGACTGCCGCATACGGAGAGCGTTTTTTTACTTTCCACTACAACGCTAAATCCTTGTTAACCGTACTATCCGTCTAATTCCCTCTTGATCTTTTTGCTATTTTTATGTTAAAAGTAAATATCCTATGAAGTACTTCAACCCGGCGAATCTCGCCATAATTGCCTGTCCTGGAGGTGAAGTTTTCGCTGATGAAGTGATCGATCACCTTCGCAATAAGTACCGTCATAGCCGCAGTAAAACGGAAGAAGAGATATCCAAACGTTATAAGATCAGTCCTGAACAGGCAGCCCTCCATCTCGATCTGATGAATAGGATTGTTGTCCGCGGGACAGAATCGCAGAGCGGGTCTGAGGTTAACAGAAATTTTAAAGTTCCCGTTAAATTTACGCTGTTTCCGAACGGGGAAGTAAAATCGGAGATAGAAGAATCCATCCGCGGCAAGGATGTTTATATTTTTCAGGATGTTGAGAACAAATTCCCTGTTAAATTTTCAGGCGGTCAGCTTTATAATCTTTCGATCAACGATCATATTATGACAATTATGGTCACTGTCGACGCTGTCTGTCAGGCGGGAGCGGAGAGAATTACTCTTGTGATACCTAATTACCCTTATTCGCGTCAGCATAAGGCGAAGGGCAGGGAAGGGCTTGCGGCAAGCAGAATTGGGCGGATTTTTGAAAGTTTAGGGGTAAATCAAATTATTACCCTTGATATTCATTCGCGCGATATTATGAACGCGTTTCACAAGATGCGGCTTGAAAATCTTCACGCAAGTTATCAGATTATTCAAACTTTAACGAAAATGGACGATATTTTGAATGATGATTTTGTCGTTGTTTCTCCCGATACCGGCGCTGTAGACAGAAATAAATTTTACGCTTCAGCGCTGAAAAAACCATTGGCTCTTTTATACAAAGAAAGAGACTATTCTAAACTCGCCAAGGACGCGACTCAGTCAAATATTTCACAAATACGGCTTTTAGGAAACGTGCAGGATAAAACTGTTTTTATGGCGGATGATATGCTGGGAACCGGCGGCACATTGATAAAAGGCATGAAACATCTTAAAGAAAACGGCGCCCGGCGGATTATCTGCGCTATCAGTCTGCCTCTTTTTTCAGGAGACGCGATTTCTCACTTTGATGAAGCGTATAAAGACGGGTTGTTTTACCGTATTATCGGAACCAACGCCGTTTATCAGGAAGAAGTTAACAAACGCGAATGGTTCGTAAATGTCAATATTTCCCGTCTTTTCGCTCATGTAATTTCGCGCCTTCATCAAAATCAGTCTGTTTCAAGTTTACTTGATAATGCCGCGATTATTAATCGTCTTGTTTCACAAACAATTGAAGCGGAACCTCAGAATGAATTACCGTTTCCGGATCAGAATATATAAAAAAAACCGTACACAAAGGCACGGTTTTCAGCATTGGATAGTGGCAAGCGCTTATTTTTTTGATTTTTTTGCAGTCGGTTTCTTTGCGGCTGTCTTTTTTGCGGGCGCTTTTTTCGCTGTGGTCTTCTTTACAGCCGTTTTTTTCGCGGCGGGTTTCTTTGCCGCCGTTTTTTTCGCTGTCTTTGTTGTTTTACGCTGCTTGGCATATTTCCGGTTTAGATCAGCCTGATACTCACAGCATTCCGAACATAGGGTGTAACCCTTTGCCACCTTACCTCCGCATCGCGGGCATTTTCCTTTTGAGATGCGGGCATTGTACCTGTCTTTCCTCTGTTGATTAATTTCATCTCTGTGCTTTTCACGGTACTTTCTTTGCCTTTCTCTGTTTGCCTCTCGTGTTTTTGCGTCAGTCATAAAAATCACTCCTTTTTACTTGATGATATTTCTAATTATAGCACATTATTATTTATTTTGTATATAGTTTATTAAAAAATAAATATATGTTAGAGTATGTTATGCTATCTTTTTTTAAAATTGACGCGAGAATAAAATTACTTTGTTTGTTGCTGCTAACTATTCTCATTTTTTTAATTGACACTTTTCTCTCTGCTGTATGTTTGCTGTTTTTTTTTATTGTTATTCGCATTACCGCTAAAATTCCTTTTCATGGAACTGCTTTTTTCAGGATTCTTACATTGTTAGCGGCAATTATAATAACATTGCAGACTATCTTTGGTCCCGGCACAGACTATATCATCAAGCCTCTTTTTCCTCAATCCTTTCCGGTTTTAGGCGGCACAGGTTCTCTTAAATGGGAAGGTTTTTTCCTTGGTGTTGTGATTATTTGCAGACTGGCCGCTTTGATGCTAATTTTACCCGTTTTTACCGAAACAACTCCCCCTCATCTCATTGCTTTAAGCCTTTATTCTCTGAAATTTAATTACCGTATCGCTTTTATTATCACAATGGCTTTTAACCTTATCACATTTTTCAGGGATGAAGCTCTTCGCATAATGGACGCGCAAAAACTCAGGGGATTGTGCGCGGATATTCGCCGCAATAAGCGTTATTTTAAGAATGATCAATTAAAAAAAACTTCTTTTGTTTACGGCTTTAAAGCATATTCAAAGCTCCTTGTTCCTCTGATGTTAGCCGCAATGCGCAAGGCGCAAAATTCTTCCATAGCTATGGACTCAAGAGCGTTTGGGATTTATAAAACAAGAACATGGATCGATAATTTATCATTTAAAATTCATGATTTTTGGATAATTTTTTTATCTGCGGTACTATTTATAATTATTTTATTGATTAATTATCATTTTTCCGCGAATGATTTTTTTAGAGCAGGGCGATGAGTATTATCAATTTTGATGATGTTTGTTTTACCTACGCACATACGGAGGAACCCGCGCTTGACAGAATTAATTTATCTGTCACACAGGGAGAATTTTTCGCTGTAATGGGCGAAAATGGAGCGGGAAAGACAACTCTTTGCAAACTTATCAACGGAATTATTCCCCACTTTTCCGGCGGCAGACTGACAGGAAAGGTCACCGTTGGCGGCTGCGATACCGGATCTTCTTCAGTCGCGGAGCTTTCTTTTAAAGCCGGAATTGTGCTTGATGATCCCGACGCGCAGCTGTTTACTTCCTCTGTCCGGCATGAAGCCGCTTTCGGCCCCGAGAATATGTGCCTTCCACGGGAAGAAATTGAGGAGCGCGTCAAATTTGCCCTGGCAGCCGCAGGGCTTGACGGTTTTGAAGACAGGCTTCCCTCAACATTGTCGGGCGGAGAGAAACAGCGCTTGTCTATTGCCGCCGCTCTTGCCATGAAAAGCGGAATTCTTGTTCTTGATGAGCCTTTAAGCCGCCTCGATCCCGAAGGAGCTGCGCGCGTAATGTCCGTGTTAAATGACATTAAAATTAAATACGGAATAACGGTTGTAATGGCGTCTCACAACAGCGGTTTAATTGCCGAATACGCCGACAGAGTCTGCATTTTAAAAAACGGGCGGATTGCCGCTCTTGAAAGGGCTGAAAATATTTTTCTTAACCTGAAATTGCTTGAAGAAAACGGGATAAAGCCGCCTGAAGACAAAAATAATGAAAATTTTCAAAATATTTTCCCTGAGTATCCCTCGTCATCAGGCAATCCTGTGATTAATATTAAAAATTTTTGTTTTAGATATTCAAACGGCGCTGTAATCGAAAATATCAATTTGGAAATATATGACAATGACTTTATCTCTCTTATGGGGAGTAACGGCTGCGGAAAAACAACCCTTTTAAAGAATATTACAGGGCTTCTTCGGCCTTCATCAGGGGATATTTTTATACACGGTAAAAATACAAGAGAGCTTTCCGTCGGCGGAATCTCCGAAGAAATCGGCTTTGTTATGCAAAACCCCGATACTCAGCTTTTTACAGACACTGTTTTTAATGAAGCTGCCTTTGCTCTGAAAAATATGCTTGTGGAAACTCATCAAGGGAAGCGAAGGCGCCTCTCCAAATCGGAAATTAAACAACGGGTTGAAGACGCGCTTGCCGCCGTAAACTTGCGCAGCGCGGACGCTTTTCCTTTCGCGCTGAGCCGATCTGACCGCACAAAGACAGTAATTGCCTGCGTGCTCGCTATGGGGACAAGAATCATTCTTTTTGACGAGGTTGATGTCGGAAATGATTATAAAAGTTCGCTTGAAATAATGAATACCGCGAAAAATCTTCACTCAAAAGGTTATACTATTATTTTTGTTACGCATAATATTCCGCTGGCGCGCGATTATGCGCACAGGCTTGTAATAATGGACAGAAGCGGGATTGTATTTGACGGGAAAAGGGAAGCCGAAAGTCATTCTATTTAGTATTCTCGTTTATCCACTTAAGATAATCAGGAAGCCCGTTTATGACAGGAATTTGTATAATTTCCGGCACTTCATAGTCATGATTTGCCTTTATCAACGCCGCTATTTCATCAAACAGCGCGGTCTTTGACTTGATAAAAAGCGCAGACTCATTATCTTCGCATATTTTCCCCTGCCATGAATAAACGCTTTCAACCGGGAACATCTGCGCGCAAGCCGCCATTTTTTTTTCGACAAGAAGATTGGCGATTTTTTTTGCCGCGTCTTTGCTTGTGGCAGTCGTTATGATGATTGAATATTCGTTTTCGTCTTTTTGCATTTCTCTATCCCTTAAAATAATAACATAATTGAGGCTGTTCTAAAACCTTTTTTCACAGAAAAATACGCGTTGAATAGTGTAAAAATGTATTTTCTCCTCTGGACTTGCCAATTATTTAGTATTAAAATATAAATAGTAATGAGAAAACCGTGTTTTTTTCCAATTGTCGTCCTCATTTTGATGATTCCTGCGGGAATTGCCGCTCAAAGTAATCCGCCGCATATTACGGATATACGCGTCGAGTCCAGGAATAACCTGATTAGGCTTTCCTGGGTCGATTCGCCTGATGCCCGGGGGCAGGTTTATATTTTCAGGTCGGCGCGGCCTTTTATCGGTTCTGTTCCGGCGAATATCAGGCCCATTTCTGTGCGGTACGGGCAGCAATATTTTATTGATGATACCGACGATTTGGATAATGTTCATTACTTTATCGCGGCAAGCGATACATTGGGGCGAAGATATGATTTTATTCTTCCGAGGATAAACAGCACAAGCATTAACTCTGTCAATGAGAGTGTCCCGGAAGAGCCTTCTTCTCCGGTAAGGGAAACCGTGCGCGTTTCTTCCGCCGAAGTCTCCCGTGGCATCTCCAATATAACGGCAATTCAGGACGGGGAAAGAGTCATCATTACTTATGATACATCGGGACAGAGAAGAAACGCCATTCTCTACCGCAGTATTCACCCATTACGGCAGGTGCAGGATATGTTAAATGCCGTTATTGTGCAGTCGGGAATAACTTCTCCGTTTGTTGATTTTCCTGTTCCCGGTATTTCCTGGTATTATGCTGTTATTTTTGAGGATGAAATTTCGAGCGGCAATTTAGTTATCAGACCGGGAACGAACGCAACCGTTTTACCTGTGACAATTACCGCTCAGCAGTCGGCTGAACGTTCTCTTCGCCCGATACCTCTTCCAATCCTGACATTACGAAATACAATGCCGGAAGGCTTTTTTCAGGATATACCTGAACAGATACCTCTCAGCGTTACTTCTGCAAGAATGCTTGGCAATACCCGGATTCCGCAAAAGCTGCCGCTTGAATTTAAAAATCCGCGTGTTTTCGCGGTTGATTTGGAAGCGCCGACAGGCGGCGAGGAGTCCGCGCTGTTTCAGATTGTCTCTGAATACTTCATAAAGTCCGACTGGGAAAACGCCCTTGTCGGTTTACAGCATTATTTATCGCTGCCGAGGTCAAAGGAAGTTGAAGCCCGCGCCCGTTTCTACCTTGGGCAAACCTTGTATTATTCTGAGAAACATAAAGAAGCTCTAATGGAATTTCTTTTCTTCAGAGCATATCACCCCGCCGAAGCGGGTAGCTGGATAGACGCGGTCCTGACAGCCATGGTCTACTAAGTCATGGAACACGGATTTAGCGGGGTATGAAAAATAATTTAACACGGATTAACACGGATTTAAACACGGATTACACGGATTATATAGGCTAAGGTTCGAATATCTGATGCACTACATAAAATTTTATTTTATTTTTTTAATCCTTTTTATAATTGGTCAAAATTTATATAAATTTCTTCACATTAAAACAAATATTTGAACCTTCTCCAATCTAATCCGTGTAATCCGTGTTCAATCCGTGCAAATCCGTGTCCCTTCCTAATCTCGTACAAATCCGTGTCCCATCATACCCCCGATAAATGGGAAATTCCCCTCTTGAAAAATTTCCCCTTATGGATAAAAATAATCAGGGAGGAGTTTCTTGTGAGTAGTATAGAAATAACAACGTCAAATTTTGAAGCTGAGGTGCTTCAATCCGCGGTTCCGGTTCTTCTTGATTTTTGGGCGCCGTGGTGCGGTCCCTGCAAGATGATTGGTCCTGTAATGGAGCAGATTGCCGGTGATTTCTCAGGCCGCCTAAAAGTCGGAAAAATCAATATTGACGAAAACAGCCCTCTTGCCGAACAGCACGGGATTGTTTCCATTCCGACTCTAATCGTTTACAAAGACGGACAGATCGCCGCCCAAAAAAACGGAGCCGCTTCCAAACACGATATTGAGGCTATTTTTAAGAAACTGCTCTGATGATTAAAAATTGTGGTGTTTATCTGATGTTTTGTGTGTAGATGGTTGGCTGGTTTTTTTGTTTACTTTTCCTTGACAGAGTTGAAAAAATCATTTAGTCTTTTATCAATGAGAGACGATGTGTTTGCTTCGCCCGTGCCAATAATCACGGATACGTTGCTGACCATCGTCTTTTTGTATATTGATATGTCACTTATTGCTGCCGAGTGTATATAGTTCTTTCCTATTCTTCCCGATTTCGTTTTTTCTTCATTTATTGTGAATCTTATATAGTAATCATTTGTTCCATCTGTAAACTTGTTAATATAATGATGGTATTTTATTATATTTGGATGTAATTTATGATTTGCTTGTTGTTTTTCATTCTCTGACCATCCTATCAATGATGTCTCATATAAACATGGTAAATATTCAATTATTTTGGAAATATCATAACCTTTGTGTTTAATTATTTTTCCGATTGTATTAACCGGTATTTCAGCTATTCGCCCATCTCTGCAATTTTTTAATAGAGAAAATGAACGAACCTTTTTTTCTGCTTCTTTCTGGTTAATGGAATTATCTGGTTTCACTTCCTGACAATGATAATTTTCAATCTCCGCTATTCTTGCCGCCCGTTCCAAATAACTAAACTGCTCATTGATACATTCTGTTTTCACCGCATACCTCTGCGTTTATTCCTAAAAAACTGCATTTGCATCCGGACAGGCAGTCTGCTCCGTCCGGACACGGCTGTTTAACTTGTCACTTCGGAACGTAACGCGTTGGATTGTTTGCTTTCCCGGGAGTCGCGCTGCTTGTCGCTGTGATGTACCAGTCTGATTTAGTGCCGGTATTCGCTTTTGTTTCATCGCGGCAGATGGTGCGGGTGTTTGTTGTTCCTGCGCTGTTGACAGCTTCCGCGGGGCCGGGTATTTGTCCGTCGGAAGATTTCCATGCGTCATTGTTGAACAATAGTTCGGCGGCTTCGGCAAGATAGTCTTTACCCCACCAATTGGCGCTTTGATTTGATACCATTACGGCGCTGAGTATTTTGTCATCCTGATCCAGAACATAAATTACAGCCGCCTCTTTGTGTATCCGTTTTGTATTTCCCTCAATCCAGAAATCTCTTGCTGACGGCATCGCGTTCGCGCCGCCTGATTCGTCAAGTCTTGCGCCTAACTCATCCCTGCAGTTTTCTTCCACTGTTCTTAGGTGAAGCATTACATACTCGTCCTTTTTTACTTCAGCCGGTTTGAACTCGTAGATTGTTTCTTTGCTTGCGGCTGAATTACCCATGATTACTACTCGCATCGCGCCCAGATTGCCGCCTGATTTCATTTTAAATTCGATAAACTCGGTTTTAGGTTTGGAGTATTCAGTGCATAATTCATTGATGACTAATTCCGGCATCCGGTTGTTTCTTGAACGGAAAGAGACAAGCACATTGATTGTGTTACTCTTTTCGTCTTCGGCAAGCAGGTCGGCGGTAAGGAGAATGCCGGGTTTGATGCCCTCTTCCATTTTGACCCTTACAACGCTGCCGTTTTCCACCGAGGCTACAGCCAGCACCGGCTCAAAATTGAGCTGTCTGACTGTCACTTCCCGGGAGAATTCAAATTCGACCTCGTCTTCCGAGACCGCTCTTGTTCCATTGAAGAGCAGTGCCTGCGAACTGCCTCCAAACATCGCGGAGACCCCTGCGTCCCCCGTTGTGCAGGAAGCAAGCGCACAAGCACAGCAGACGCAGGCTCCCAGCAGCAAAAAATAGTTTTTTTTCATAAAAAACCTCCAGCTATATATGGTGCAGAGATGCGTGGCGCTTGACCGAAATTGCGGATTTTTTCAATTATTTTAAAGATTCTCGCTGTTAGTATAATTTGTGTATAACCTGGAGTTTGTTTTCATTTCATGCTCTGGACAAAAATGTGATTAAATGCTATTTTATTAGCATATATCAATCACACTTATAGAGGAAAAAAATGGCTAAAAAAGATAAAAAATCCGCGGATCAGGAAAAAGAATCAATAGGTGAGAGTGTTTCTAAAAAATTTAAACAAAATCCCGCGCTTTATATAGGGTCTGTGGCAATTCTCGTTCTTGTTGTAGTGACCTTTGTGGGCGGCGATTTGCTTTCAGGCGGCGGTTTCGGAGGCGGCAGAGGGGATTTAACTTTTGGTTATTATGATAAAGTCCCCATTTCCTGGGTTCCGGGGAATATGTTCTCTCAATATGTTGATCGGGTTGTACAATATTACCGCTCTCAGGGCATTGACGCGAATGATTTTAGATTTGACTCTCAGGTCTGGCGGCAGGCTTATGACGCGACTGTTGTTCATACGGCAATCATTCGGATTATGAATAAATCGAAATTTAATGTACCGGACAGAACAGTCGATCGGAATGTCGCGAAGCTTCCGCACTTTCAGGACAACGGGCGTTTTTCTCAGGCTTTGTACAGGCAGATGTCAGACGCGCAGCGCAGCAGTCTTTGGAGGCAAACTCAGGAAGACATGAAAAGAATGGCTTTTTATAATGATCTTTTCGGCACTGTAATTTCTCCTTCCGAAGCTGAGTTTATCGCTGATATGGCTTTATCAACAAGAAGTTTCGATGTTGTAATTTTTAAAGTTGATGATTATCCGGCGTCTGAATATGTTTCTTTCGCGCGGGAAAACGCTCAGCTTTTTGACTCGATTCATCTGTCAGGAATTTCCGTAAACAACGAGAAGGAAGCCCAGCGAATTCTTGCTTCCGTAAAAGACGGAACACTGCTATTTGAAGACGCGGCAAGATCCCAATCGCAGAATGCGTATGCCGACAGAGGCGGCGATATGGGAAGCCGGCTCTTTCATGAGCTCGAACAGGACATTCCGGGCATTTCCGATCGTGAGGCGGTTTTCGGTCTTGAGAAGGGAGCGTTAAGCGGCATTATAAAAAACGGCGACAAGTGGTCTTTTTACAGGATAGAGGAAGAGAAAACGGAAGCCGATTTTGAAGATGAAGCTGTCATGGAAAAAGTTAAGTCGTATGTCGCAAGTTTCAGAAGAGGTCTTATGGAAGACTGGGCTATCGCTCAGGCTGAGTCCTTTAGTGAAGAAGCAAAATTATCCGGATTTGACAGCGCGGCGCGAAGCCGTCTGCTTGACAAGCAAAGCTTCGGCCCTCTTCCGATAAATTACGGCGGACTTGATCTTTTTACAAAGCTTGAATCATTTACAATCCCCGGCTTAACTGCAAACGATCTCGGAACTATTGCGCGTAACGAAAATTTCTGGAAAATAGCGTATTCAACTGAGCTTAATACGCCGTCAGAGCCGTTTGTTCAGGGAAACAATGTTTTGGTTTTTCTTCCGACAGAGGAAGCAGAAGCAGATCACGGCAGTATTGAAAATATTTCATCAATGTATTCATCATACTGGGTAAACAGTACTACAGAGCAGTCGCTTAATACTTATTTTCTTACCAGTGACAAGATGGAAGATAATTTTTGGGAAGTTTATTTCCGCGTCTTTAATCCTTAATTTGACATGAAGGGAGAGCCCTTCATTAAAAACGGAAAGACCCTCCTTTCCGGCGTCGATCCAATCCGCCGCGCTGAGCGCACGGCGGATTCTGTTTCTTTGACGGGCAGAACCCTCTATTTTTGTCCTTCCCCTCTTTTCGGTTACGGTCTTGAGCGTTTTCTTTCACGACTTGACGGGCAAGCCTCCGATTCTGCTGTTCTTTGCGTAGAGGCCGATCCTGAGTTGTATATCCTTTCTGTAAAAAAACTTCCTCCTTCTATCACGCAAAATAAAAAGTTTCGCCTAACGAATATTACAGGCGAAGCCGCTCTTGCCTCTTTTGTCCGTGATACATGGGGCTCTGCATTCCGCAGAATTGAAACCGTTCGGTTGACGGGCGGCTATCAATTGTATCCTGAATTGTATGACACTCTTTGCAATACGCTTCAAAAGGAAATTGCCGTGAACTGGAGCAACGCGTTCACCATTACAAAACTTGGAAGGCTTTATATAAGAAACTTTTTTCGTAATCTCGTGTCTTTGGATCGTTATACGTCACTTTCGAATTTGTCTTTCGGTGAAGCGCCGGTTCTTGTTCTTGGAGCCGGGCCGTCGGTTGATCAATTAGCGGGAATACCGGGAAGCCCTGAGAATCGATCTTTTAAAATTGTCTGTGTTGATACCTGTCTCGGAGCATTGAGGGATAGGGGGATTGTTCCTGATTTGGCTGTTATTCTTGAGAGTCAGCATTGGAATCTGCGTGATTTTTCCGGGTGTAAAGGATGGAAAGTTCCGGCTGTGATTGATCTGTCGGCGCTGCCGGCTTCCACCGGAGTGCTTGACGGCGGCGGCTATTTTTTCTTTACGCCGTGGACACAGTTGCGCGTTTTTGAAAGATTGAAGTCAGTTGGACTTCTTCCTTCTTCGATTCCGCCTTTAGGTTCTGTCGGTTTAACCGCTGTTGAAATAGCCCGCCGTTTAACAAAAGGGAAAATTATTCTGTGCGGTTTGGATTTTTCTTTTACCCAGGAAAAGTATCACGCGCGGGGTACGCCGGGGCATCGCGGCTGTCTTAATTCGCAGACACGCTTTCGAAGAATTGGAAACTTCGCTGTCTTTGCCGCCGGCGTTTTTCCGGCTCTTTCCAAATCAGGTATTTCTGTTTACAGCAATCCCGTTATGCGAAACTACCGCGATCTTTTTGAAAGAGAGTTCGCGGGCGATTCGCGTTTGTTTGACATTGAAGGGAGCGGGCTTCCTCTCGGAGTGAAAACGCTTTCGATGGAAGACGCGATGAAGGAACTGGGGATTGATAAATTTTACCACGAACCGGCGCTAACCTCCACGAACCATTACTGCAATATCGAACAGCGAGTTCGTATAATTCGTGAGGTTCGCGGTAAAAATCCCGAATTAATTTCTTTTTTGGAAAACGAGAAAAAGCTTTTAGAAGAGTTGAGGAGCATACTTTCAGGCGAGATTGCCGCGGAGAGGCAGAGGCTTGAAATTCTTGTAGATGATCTGGATTATCTTTGGGCGCATTTTCCTGACTGCGCGGGAGGAAGGCGGCCTGATTTGAGCGGCGTTTCTTTTTTAAAGAGGGTGAGGGTGGAGATTGAGTTTATGCTGGCTTTGATGGAGGAGGGAGGAATTTGTGATTAATTTATCCGTATATACGAACGAAAATCATCAAAATAGAGAAAAAAAATTATTGACAAGTAAATAACTACCTGACATAATTACTAAATAGTGAATTAGCATACGCATATACGAACAAAAATGAGGTTTTATGCTTCAAAATTCAATTTTAAAAGAAGATAGACCCTGGGCTCAATCAATCTGGGATAAAATCGCTGTTAAAATGTCGGCTCAGTGTGACAGGCTGGGCGCTTCTTTTCCATATTCTGCCGCTAACGGGCGCTATATCAGCAGAATGAATAATACGGCTGATATTTATTGGTGGACGAATGGTTTTTGGCCGGGTATGCTCTGGCTTATGTATGAAGCCTGCGGAATTGAAAAATACCTGATGACGGCCCGCGCTATTGAGAAAAAATTTGACGAGGCGCTTTGTGGATTTGAGGGGCTTCACCATGACGTTGGTTTTATGTGGACACTCGCTTCTGTTTTGGATTTTCGCATAACGGGAGATAAAACTGCCCGCGTCCGCGCTCTTCACGCGGCAAATCTTCTTGCGGGGCGCTATAATCCGCGCGGAAAATTTATCCGCGCGTGGAACCGTGATTGTACAGGATGGATCATCATTGACTGTATGATGAATCTTTCCCTTTTATATTGGGCAAGCGAAGAGACGCAGGATCCGCGCTTTAAATTTATCGCGGAGGAACATGCCGATACAGCTCTTAAATTTCTTGTCAGGGAAGACGGATCATGCAATCATATCGCGATTCTCGATCCTGCCAGCGGCGCGTTAGTTGAAACTCCGGCAGGGCAGGGGTACGCTTCGGGCTCCTCGTGGACAAGAGGGCAGGCATGGGCTCTGTACGGTTTCGCGATTTCATATAACAAAACGGGCGAAACCCGCTATCTGTCAGCGGCGCGCCGTATCGCGCGGTTTTTTTGCGATGAAGTTGCGCGTAACAGTTATATTACGCCTGTGGATTTCCGCGCTCCTTCTGAGCCAAAGATTATTGATACTTCAGCCGGGGCAATCGCTGTCTGCGGTTTGCTACTGCTGGCGGAAATTGATGATTCCGGCGGCAATTTTTATCTGAGGGACGCGGTCAATATTTTAAAAACAACGGAAGGATCTTTCTGTGATTGGGATCCGTCTAAAGACGGAATTGTAAAAATGGCAACGGCGCAGTATCACGATAAACTTGATGAAAGGCATATCCCGCTTATTTACGGCGATTATTTTTTTGTTGAAGCCGTAAATAAACTTCGCGGCGCGCAAATAAAAATTTGGTAAAGGAAATTATGGAAAATAAATACAGAAAATGGTTCGGAGATCTGCGTTGCAAACTTGCAGAAAAGTCTTTTACCGAAAAAGGCTGGAGCGTTTATTGCGCGGAAAACAAAGAAGAAGCGCGAAAGCTGTTATTCGAAACTATAATTCCAAAAAATGTTTCCGTAGGGCTTGGCGGCAGCGAAACTCTTTTTGCGATGGATGTTCTTTCAACGCTGCGAAGCGCCGATTACAAATTGTACGATCGTTACAACGGCGGAGATCATTTTGAGATTTGCAGAGACAGTTTAATGGCGGATTTTTTTCTGACGAGCGCGAACGCTCTGACAATGAACGGTGAAATGGTCAATCTTGACTGTTCCGGCTCAAGGGTCGCCGCGATGGCGTACGGCCCGCGCAAAGTTGTCGTTGTTGCCGGCGTTAATAAACTCTGCGACTCTCTTGACGAAGCTATCGCGCGCGTTCAGTCTATCGCGCCGATGAACTGCAAACGTAATAATCACGTAACGCCCTGTACTGAAGACGGCGTGTGCGCTGACTGCAATATTCATGCAAGAATGTGCAATCATCTTCTGATTACGCTTAACGCGCAGAAATTCGCCGGCAGATTTACATTGGTTCTTATAAACGAGGATTTAGGTTTTTAACGCGAGGAGGCTGAAATGGGAAGGCAATTAAGACCGCTTTTAAAAAATAATGACGCTTTCCTTGAATCATGGCGGAAAAATTCCGCTGTTTTTCTGCGAGACTGGCGTTTATATTGTTTGTTAATTCCGATGATTCTTTGGTATCTCCTCTTTGTTTATAAACCAATGGGCGGACTTTTAGTCGCTTTTAAAGACTATAAACCCGATCAGGGAATTTTAGGAAGTGATTTTGCCGGTTTTTATAATTTCTCACAGCTTATGTTTAATGATACTTTTAAACGCGAGTTCTGGGGCGCTTTCAGAAATACGTTTATGATAAGCCTTTACGGTCTTATCTTTGCTTTTCCGATTCCGATAATTCTCGCGATACTTTTCAGCGAAATTGTTCATGAGTCATACCGCAAACTTACGCAGACGCTTACTTATCTTCCGTATTTTTTATCGGAAGTTACAATTACAGGTTTGGCGCTGATGCTTTTAAAGGAATCTTCGCTTTCTACGGGAATCCTTGCGCGCGCGATGCTTGATCTGGGATTTTCGCCGGACGGAAAAATTCTGGAAACCGCCCGTTATTTCCGCCCGTTATTTTGCATAACGGGCATCTGGAAAGAGGCGGGCTACAGCTCGATTGTATTTTTTGCCGCCATTATGGGCGTCTCTCCTACTTTGTATGAAGCTTTAAAAGTAGACGGCGGAAATAAAATTCAGGAACTGCGTTATGTGACATTGCCGGGGATATCAATCACTCTTACGATTATGATCATTATGAGGATAGGAAATATGCTTTCTGTAGGATACGAGAGGGTGATTCTTCTTTATAATATTTCAACATACGCGACAGGAGACGTTTTAAGTACTCTTGCGTACAGGTTGGCTTTATTTGTCGGCAATCAGAGCAATACCGGCATGGGATCCGCTATCGACATGTTTAATTCGGTAATCGGATTTTTCCTTGTAATCGGCGCGAATTATGTTTCAAGGCGCGTCTCCTCAACTTCTTTATGGTGATTTTATGATTATAAAGCGGCATAACACGAGTGAAGTTACCTTTAAATTTTTCGCGTATTTCTTTACGGCGGTTTTTTCTTTACTGGCGCTGTATCCTGTTGTATACGCGTTTTCTGCCTCGATAAGCGGCAAAATGGCGTATGAGTTCGGCGATGTTGTGCTTTTTCCCGTTGACGTAAATTTTGAAGTATACAAATTCCTTTTAAACAACAAAACATTCTGGCTTTCATATGTTAACACATTATTTTATACGGTATTCGGCACAGCATGGAGTATGCTGATTTCCGCCTGCGGAGCGTACGCGCTCTCTAAAAAGAAACTTCTTTTCCGCAGGCAGTTTAATCTGTTTATTGTTTTTACCATGTGGTTCAGCGCCGGTATGATTCCCACATATTTGAATTATTATCAGATGGGAGTAAACAACCGCTGGGGCTTTGTTTTCGCGTTCGGCGTTCAGGCTTTCAATATCATCCTTCTCCGCAGTTATTTTGAAACAATCCCCGCAGAGATTGACGAAGCCGCTACAATAGACGGCGCGAATGATTTTCAGGTATTCAGTAAAATTTACGTTCCCATGTCAACAGCCGCTGTTATTACGGTCTCGCTTTTTTATGCGACTAACCGCTGGAACGGCTACTTCTGGGCAAACCTGCTGTTACGCGAAGAGGCGGACGCTCCTTTGCAGGTAACAATGCGCCGCCTTATTGAATACTATGCTCAATTTGCCGACAACTCTCCGCTTGAGCTGCCGTTCGCCACAGATTCGTATATGTTCGCGATACTTGTGTGCTCAATTATTCCAGTATTGATCATATATCCGTTTATACAAAAATATTTTGCCCGCGGAACTAATTTGGGAGGAGTGAAGGGATAGATATAAAAGAATTGAGAATTAAGGAGATTGGGTGTTAAATGGAATTTGGTTGGAGGTTTGATATGAAAAGAGTTGTGTTAGGTGTTTTGGTATTGTGTGTTTTTTTTGCGTCTTGCACGGGCGGGAGAAAGCAGGCCGGAATTTCGCGTGAAGCTTTTGACGGGCCTGACGCGTCAGGTGCGATTAAAATTAATTATGTTGCCGAGAATCGATTTTTTAATTACAATCATTCTTCTCCGCTTACAATGCCTGATGGGGCGGTTATAAAAGCCGGAGATTTAAAACCTTTTTGGCAATGGGTGGAAAAGCAGCTGGGAATCGTTCTGGAAGACGTGACAACTCAATCAAGATCAAATGAAATTATCCAAACTCAATCCGCTACCGGATTTAAGGACGCGAATATTTACGGCGGCAACGCGATAGCCGAAGATCTGATTAATTACGGAACACAAGGGTATTTTCTTGAACTCGGTCAGTTCATTGATAACGGGTATTTGCCGAATTTCAAAAAGTATCTTGAAGATAACGGCAGTATCAGGGATATGATAACAGCATACGACGGAGGAATTTACTTTGTTCCTTATGTCGCGGAAATCGGATATTTCGCGCGCGCTTTTCTGGCGCGTCAGTCATGGGTTACG
>Ga0209755_10001505_pt1 | contig 35822 bp, 26 predicted proteins | sample TergutCo191P1_FD_187301 | JGI IMG/M metagenome (GOLD analysis project Ga0209755, IMG submission 187301) | Cornitermes sp. P1 segment gut microbial communities from Petit-Saut dam, French Guiana - Co191P1 (SPAdes) (version 2) | ecosystem: Host-associated > Arthropoda: Insects > Digestive system... | reverse complement strand
CGAACTTGTAACAACAGATATACCGAGTGATTCCCCGCCTTCTTTCGATTTATTCGGCCAGCCGGTAGAACCGCGGCGTGAAATATGCATCCTTCGCGCCGATTTGCTTAACTATATTGAAAAATCGTTTCTCTGCAATAAACCTGTTTTAGACACAGAAAAAGATCGCTAAGGTTCCCTAAGACCCTGTAAGGTTCGGTAAAAATATATCAAATCAAGTTATAACCCTAGGTCACTTTCGGCGAGAATTGACAACTATCCTCCAGCCGCATCTTTTTTTTCTTCTTCGCTGTACCTCCTCTTCTTCCTTCATAAAATATTTATTTTAGATGCAGTTTACTTGGTTTTTCTTTTCATTTGTAGAAGTGATTGTTTTGACCGTTACAACTAAACGGCTTAACCTTTTGAATGACTTTTTTTATAGAAAATTAGGGAAAAACTAGTAAACACTGAAAAAAAAGTATAATATTCGTTGTATTTGTATTCTATTTTGCTAGAATGTTGCTTATATTTAGTATGTTATTATAATATTCTGATAATTTTATTTAGAGTATAGAAAACACTTTTATATATTCAATTAATTATATATACCTACTTGCATATATAAAATAAATTTTGTATATTTAAACTATGAATAAAATTAAGAATACTACAGGCTCGCCAGTTGAAGGTAAAGATTTCTTTGGGAGAGCCAAAGAAATTGAAGAGGTAATAGAGAGGCTTGAAGATGGTAATAATATAATCCTTGCCGCTCCCCGCAGGGTTGGGAAAACATCTTTTGTGAGAAAATTAAAAGCTGTGATGATTAAAAAAGGTTGGCAGAGCTTTGAAATAGACTTGCAAAAAGCGCCGTCCGAATTACACTTTATGAGGCTTTTTTTAAAAGAAGTAAAAGGAGAAAAGTGGTTTGAAAAACTTTTTTCTGAGGGTATTAAGTTATCTTTCAAAGATTTTACATTAGAAATCAACAAACAAAGAAATGATTTTTATCAAAAAATAGATGCAGTTCTTGATCATAAAGAAAAAACATTAATTATTTTTGATGAATTTATTATTTTTCTTGATGATGTATTACGAAAAAAAGGCACTGAAAACGAATTTGAAAATGTTATATATTTTCTGAATTGGTTAAGAGGTTTGCGTCTAGTAAGCGGATCAAAAATTCGTTGGATTTTCTGCAGTTCAATTAGTATAGATAGTTATCTTCGTAAGCATGAATTATTAAAAAGAAATAACGATCTTGTTCGATATAATAAAATAGGAGAATTAAAAAATAAAGAACCTCAATTACTTGTAAAAGCGCTAGCTGATTCAAAAGGAATTAAAATTTCTGATGAACACGCTATGTATATTTTAGAAAAAATTGGTTGGAAATTACCGTATTTTATACAGCTTCTGTTCAGCAAAATTTATGATTTGATTAGAGATGGTCAGGTATTATCAAATGAAACCATTGATGAAGCATATAAAAATCTTTTGAAAGAAGAGACATATTTTGATACATGGACAGAGCGTTTATCGTATTATGAAGATGATAAACGGTTTGCCAAACTTATATTAAAAGAACTGTCAAAATCAGAAGGTGGAAAGGAGAAAAGTTTCTTGGAAGATCTGGTGTATGCTGAATTGAGTAACAAAGAAAAAACAGATGAAATATTACATTGCTTGTTGAACCAATTAGAGACGGATGGTTATATAATGAAGGATCATAGTAAATATATTTTTCGCTCACCTCTTTTAAGAGATTATTGGAAAAATCAATTCGGAGATTAATATAAAATGGAAACAGTTGTTAGTTTAAGTCAAATAGGGGTATATTATCCTCAACGGCAAAGTGCAGCACTTACTGAGGCACTTTTTATAGCGCGTAAAAAAGAATTTAATGGAATAATGGAAAGTTTAAAAGAGGAAACGCCGAATAGCATCCCTCAACATCATCTTATTATAGCTCCACGTGGTATGGGAAAAACAACCTTACTGATACGCATTAAAATTGAATTAAACAAGGAGCAATACAGAAAAAAATTTATTCCATTGCTGTTAACAGAAGAGCAGTATAATCTAACTGATCTCATTGAGTTATGGTTGAATTGTTTGGATACATTGCTTGAAGCATTGGAAATAGAAGGTATTAACAATAATGAAAAGATCCTTGAAATAGAGAAAAATATAGAGGGGATAAAACATAAAAATAAAGATTCTTCAGAATTAGGAGAAAATTTATATTATTATTTATTATCTGTTTGTAATCAAATGGGACGAATACCTGTTCTTCTTATTGATAATATTGGTTTTGCCTTTCAAAGATTAGGTAAGCAAGAACAAAATATTTTGCGCGGATACTTGAGCGAAGTAGGCTGTCCTATTGTTATAGGAGCTGGAGTTGCAATGTCAGGAAATTCAGATTTAAAAGAATATACAGTAAATTACAAAATGCCTTTTTACGAGTTCTTTCAAGCTCATAAATTAATAAAATTAGATTTAAATGAACTAATTGAAATACTTTATAATTTATCAAAACTCACACAAACAAATATTGTGATTAATTCCAAAAACAAGATACATCTACAATCTCTATTCCAATTAACAGGAGGTAATCCGCGCACAGTAGTCATGTTATTCAAATTATTGGTAAAAGGATTTTCCGATTCTATTATAGATGATCTTGAAGCATTATTGGATGAGGCTACGCCTTATAATAAATCTCGATTTGAAGACTTACCTGCACGCCAGCAAATAGTATTAAATGCTATTGCTCAAAACTGGGATCCTATCCATATTTCTGAACTTTCTGAAATAACACGATATAATAATACAGAATTATCGCCAGATTTAAAGCGTCTTCTAGAATCAAATTGGATTGAAGTAACAAAAGTGGATGCGCGTGAATGGGATATAAAACCAAAGATGTCAAAAGAAAATAAAATAAAAGGGAATGTATATTCTATTTCAGAACGTTTTTTAGCTATCTGGCTCATAATGCGAAATGGAAGACGCCAAAGAAAGAATGATATTAGGAAAGTATTAGAATCTTATAAATGGATATATGATAAAAAAAATACCGAAAGAGAAGAGATTCTGCAGATAAATAAAGACATAATAGTAAAAGAAATACAAGAACAAATAGAAAATGATATTGAGAAATATTGTAATGAGAATAATTTTAATGAAGCATTAAAAATAGCAGAGTCTATTGAAAACGAAGAGGAGAAGCAATCTGCAATAGGTTATATATGTATGCAATCAGAAAATTATATTGATGCTGAAGATAAATTTAGAAAGGCACTTGCTTTAGATAATAAAAACTCTGATGATTGGTCTAATTTGGGTTATTGTTTAATATATCAAGAAAGATACCAAGAGGCAGAAGATGTTCTTCAACAATCAATTAGATTATCTAAAGATAGTGGTGAAGTTTACATATGGAGTGCTCTAGCATCATCATTGTTTTATCAAAAGAAGTATAAAGAAGCCGAGGATAGTGCAATAAAAGCAGTTGCTTTAGACAAAATTAATATTGATAACTGGAGAATTTTATTTAAAATATTGTTAGCACAAGAAAACTATGTAGAAACAGAAAAAGAAATACAAAAAATGATAACAATAAATCAAAATAATTCCTATGCGTGGGATGTTGCTGGTGATTGTTACTCTGTAATGGAAAAATTTAAAGAAGCGGAAAATGCATATAAATATGCTATACAATTAGATGAAAATAATATTAAAGTACGAATAAATATCAGTGAGTTATATATAAAATTAAGACGCATTGATGATGCGGAAAAGCAAGTAGAAGAAATGTATTTATTAGCGCCAGATAATTCTTTTGCTATAACTTTTATTGCTAATTTTTATGTCAATGTTATAAAAGATAAATATGATATAGCAGAGAAGATGTATAAAAAGGCTATTGAGTTAAATAATAACTGTCCTCGACTATGGTTTGCATTAAGTAAATTATACCTAAAATTGAATCGCTATGTTGAATCTGAAGATGCAATACAAAAAATTATTATGTTGGATAAGAATAATCCTAATATATGGAATTATGTCGGTAATTGTTATTCTGAAATAAAAAAATATAAAGAAGCTGAAAACGCATATAAATATGCTATTGAATTAGATGAAAAGAATCTTAAAGCACGAATTGGTCTGAGTAAATTGTATATAAAATTAAACCGTTATGATATAGCCGAAAATGTTATACATGAAATTGAAAGTTATGATATAGATAATAAATATGTCTCAGTTATTGGGCAGCTATATTATGATATGAATAAATATGTGGATGCGGAAAAATATTTACAACAAGCTGTTAGTTTAAATGATACAAATGATGATGATTTTAATCTTTTAGGTTTATCATTGTTTTATCAAAAAAAATATGATAGAGTCGAGAAAGTATTTAAAAAAGCAGCAGAGATAGATAAAAAAAATCCATATTATTTACTTTTTTTAGGAAGTTCATTATTATTACAAAAAAAAGACACAGAAGCGGAAGATGTATTTCGTCAAGCTGTATTATTGGATGGGAATAATTATTATTTTTGGTTCTGTCTAGGGAAAGCTTTATTATATCAGGAAAAAAATAAAGAAGCCATTGAAGTATTTTACAGAGTCATAAAATTAGAACCAAAAAATGCTGATGCATTTTCAAATTTAGGGGATGCATATACAAATATGGAAGATTACAAGAAAGCAATAGAATGTTATAATAAATCAATAAGCATTGATTCAAATAATGCAATAATATATAATGATAGAGGCTGGTGTTATATTAAAATTAAAGATAGTTTTAAAGCTATAGCAGATTTTACAAAAGCGATAAATCTAGATCCAAATTTTGCATCTGCTTTTGTTAATAGAGGGTGGGAATATACTTATGGAGAATATAAGGATTATAGTAAAGCAGTTGAAGACTACTCCAAAGCAATAAAATTGAATGATAGTTATAATGCTAAGAAACATTTAATTCGTCTATATCGTGATATTAAAAATCAAGTTAGTATGGCAGAAGAATTGTTTAAAACTCAAAATTCAGAAACTCTAAAAGATGCATATTTCTTAGAGCAAACTCTTTTTGCAATTCATAGGAAAAACGATGGTATCGCTAATGATTATTTATCAAAAGCGTTATCAGAAATTGGAGACAAATTAAACTTAAAAACTAAAAGTAATTGGGAATATTTTGCAGCAATTTCTATTAAGCTAGGTTATGGTAAATGGTTATTAAAAATTTTATTTGAAAAAGGTTTTAATATTATTTTTGCTCCGTTTGTTGTTGCTATACAAGCTTTGGAAATTGAAAGAACGCATAATCAGGAAATGGCTGAAACTTACCTAAAGAATCAAGCAATAGAAAAAAGCGAACCAGCGCAGATAATTATTAAAAGAATGAAAGTATATTTGTAGAGAAATTGAGCCTTTAACATTTTTTGTGTAAAACGCAGAATATCTCATAAGGGAACTCTATCCCCATAAATGAGCGCAAACTGGTTTAACGCCTCTCCCCAATTCCTGATAGGCATTGTCCACTTTTTCTTAGCCCTTTGCAAGATCATGAAAATTAATTTCATCGCCGATTCATTATTAGGAAATGAAAGACGAGTTTTTAAGTTTCTCTGAAGCGTGTAATTAAGTGATTCAATGGCGTTAGTTGTATAAATAGCCTTGCGTATTTCCGGTGAAAATTTCATACACGGAATTACTTCATTCCAACGGTTTCTCCATGATCTTGAAATCATCGAATATTTCTTATCCCATTTTTCAGAAAAACGATCCAGCGCGGAAAGAGCGGAATCCTCAGACGGAGCTAAATAAATTTCTTTTAAATCCGCAGTTACAGCTTTTCGATCTTTGTAAGGCACATACTTTAATGAATTGCGAACCATGTGAACTCGGACTAAAGTCCGTATGCAAAGCTGGACTTCGGTCTTTGTAAATACTGAATTGATAGCATCCGGAAATCCTGTAAGCCCGTCAACCACAGCGATTAAAATATCTTTTACGCCACGATTTTTTAACTCGTTCAATATTTCCATCCAAAACTTAGAACCCTCGTTTTGCTCTATCCATAGCCCTATCGGACTTTAGTCCGCAACCTCCTTTTGACCGTCTAGACCTATCGCAAGAGCCAAGTAAACCGACTTTTTAACTACATGCCCTTCTTCACGAATATTGGTTCGTAACGCGTCGAAGAACATAACCGGATAGAAAGATTCAAGCGGCCTGTTACGCCATTCCTCAACTAACCCTTTAACCTCATCGGTTACCCGGCTGATTAATTCCGTAGATACATCAACGTTATAAATTTCTTTCAGGTTTTCCTGTATAGCGTTAGTTGAGAGCCCAAGACTGTACATCGAAAGTATTTTTTCATCGAACCCGCGCCATTCCCTTTGATGCTTCGGTACTATCTGCGGTTCGTATTCGCCGTTACGGTCTCTTGGAACATCTATTCCCATCTGTCCCTGATCTGTCCGTAAGGTTTATGATGACGTGCCGTTCCAGCGGTTCTCTGTTTCTTTTTCACCGGATTGATTTTTTTCATAACCAGCTGCTCGGTCAGTTCCGCCTGCATCGCTCTTTCAATAAGAGCTTTGCGCGGACTTTAGTCCGAAACTGCTTGATTAAACCGCCTTGACCGTAAAAGTCATCTGGTCCTTTGTATTCCTTCAGCAGTTCGTCCAATACCTCTTTGGTAATCGCCATACTATCCTCCTTGGTAGTATAGCGTTTTACACAAAATTATTTATAGGCTCTCATTTATACTCGGCAGAAAAAAACTGACTATTCAATAAAAGCCAGAAGGGCACTGAAAGTTCTTGCGGAATTTATTTGCTTATTGAAACTGCAAAATAAAATATTATTGAACCTCTTTTATACTTACGCACTCTTTTTAAAAAAGCACAATTCATTTCATCGTCTGATTATTGGAAAAGAATGCTTCCCTTGAATATTTTTAAATCTTAGAAAATATTCTCTTTTTCCTTTTTAAAAATGAGCGTTATCACTGGTAGAATTGACGGTTACGAATCAATTACATTTTTTATCCATTTATTCCATTTAATTTGAAAATCATCATCGGAAATAAAATCCATTTTTTTTATTCCTGTCAAAAAATAAATATATGGTTTTCAAATAAAGCTATAACGTCACAAAATTCTTTGCCTTGTTCGTTAAAAGGATTCGCATAGCTCCATATATTTAAAAAAAAGTTTTTTCACATATTTCAAACAGATTTTTTTCTATATCTGTGAATCCAGATGCTTAATTTATCTCCATAATTTTAATAACACCCCTTTCAGTTAGTATAATTTTATTTATCATAGGTGACAATACGAATGTCACTTATTATATAAAAATTTCGATAATGTAAAATACTATTACCAGTGTTCTAAAAATCTTCTTTTCCTTTCTAACATAGCATATTCTAATGAATACTCTATTTTCAAATTAATATATTGCTTTATAGGAATTAATTTTATACCTACATCAGATTTTTCAACAATTGACAAAATATTACGCCATTCAGAAGCTTCAATGTCGCCCAATAAAATATCTCCATGACCTGATGTACCGCAACCTCTCCAATAAATATTTGAAAATATTTCAATGTCTTGAGTTTTTGATAAAAAGTTTAATAAAATTTCATTGTATACTTCTCTCATTGAATGTCTAGCTACATCAACAACTATATTTATTTTATTATAGTCAGTAAAATTCCTCTTAGAATATTCAATTAAAAATATTTTTGCACGATCCTTCTTATCTGGTTCAAGATTCCAAAAAAAAGAATTACAAAAATGTTTTAATATTCCAATATAATGTTCTTTTTCACTTAATAAATTAAACAAATCATTTAAAACAGATTCCATATTTTCTATTTGCCAGACTATTCCTAGTTTATAATCATCATTAATATAATGTCTTGCTGAATTTTTTTTATACAAAGATTCAACATATTCTATTAAAAAATATGAATCTTTAAATAGTATATTTAATAAGCCTTTCTTTTTATGATCAAATGTTTTATGTAATAATATTTGCTGTAAATAAACTTTTTTTATCAGGCTTAGATCTTCTCCTAGATTATCAAAATATTGGGAAAATAATTTATCCCAAATATATATTTTCCCAATATTTTCATTTTTATGAGATATAATTTCCAACAAGTCTACAAATAGTTTGGGTTCTATGACCAAAAAGCGTTGTAATCTATCAAAAGAAATTGTACAAAAAGAATCAATATTCATAAATGTATCTTTAATGGCAGTAATATATTTTTTATCTATCAATGTATCTGAAATATTATCATAAAATGATAATTCCCATAACTGTTTATACTCAAATTCATTATTTTGCATGAAATTCCAAACATTCATCACTTTTTCAGATGAGACTAAATAATTTTGAAAAAATACTCTTGGAACATATCCAATAATATTGTTATTAATTATTTTTTGAAGTAATAAAAAACCTAATTCAACGTTATGATAACTATTTTCACTTACAATTATATCAAGTGCATCATTGTAGTTATACTGGTTTCCTTCATCTTCTAAAGCAGCTAAATATAAAAAATCACGATAAAAATTTTCTACCTCAACTTTATCATTAAAAACAAATTCATTTTTTATTTCAATTTCCTTTAACTTTCTAAATTCAGAATAATTAACATACTCATGATCTTCTTTTACTCCTAATCTATTCATACTAATTTTTAGATACATTTCATATATATAGTTTGTAAAATTTATCTGTAAACTATTTATAAATGGACTGATAATATCATTTCTTTTCCAAAACCTTATTTGCTCCTGTACATATTTACAATGTTCAAAAGAATTTGGCAATAAATGGTTTTCTATAATAGTTATTATGAATTCCATATCATATTCCATTATTTCTTTTACAATTTTATAATTTCCTTGTATATAAAATCTTAATACTTCAAAAACAATATCTGAAAAATACTTTAACATATTTTCCCAAATATTTTTTCTGAAGTTTCTTATATATATATTATTTGGTAATGGATAATCATAATAAGTTATTGTACGCTTCCTTACTCCTTCTGTGTGATGATGAGTGAACATTAGGAATGTCTTAGATAATTCAAAGAATGCTATGGCATAGAGTTCATCATGGTTATCCATCCCTGTGATTAATGATTTAAATAAAATTGATTGTCTTTCAAATCCAAAACATTCATCTTCAATATCAAAAATAAGATTTTTATTAATTGTATCAATTAATTCTGGCAGTTTAGAAGGTATTTTTTTTATATATTCAAAAGACAAATCAATTGCATCTTTCATATGATTTTCTAAAATGAAGAAATTACTTAACAATTTTATTATCATATCTTGATTATATAAATATTGGTTTGTTTCGTTTTTTACTTCATATCTTATAATTGTTTTTTCAGAATTATTTGGAATTGTATTGATTTTATTAAATAAATATTCTAATGTTTCATTCTGTAAGTAAAACCAAAATACTGATAACAATTTAATTATTTTTTATTGAATCAAAATATAATACTACTATGGGTTGTAATTTTTCCATTACATTTTGATAACCAAATGTATTATTTGCTGATATAACACACTCTGCAAAACGCTCGCTATTGTTAGAAAAATACTTTACCAAGATGGTTTCAAAAGATAATAAGTCATCTCTAATAAATGCAATATAAAAAAAGTAAGTAGAAATATTTTGCTCTGAAATTTTAACATATTCATCGTGCAATTCAACAAGCTCTAATTTTTCTAGCAAGAGAATCCTTGAAATAAATACATCATAATCAATTTCAAAATTATTAATAATTGAAATTGTTAATTCTTTATTCTTATAAGAAATCACATAAAAAAATGCTATTACCCCTAATATTTTTAGATTTGTTTTATCTGAAAATGCGCCTTGATCATTTATGTATGTTGTAAAATATTTGTCAAATAGATCAGAAACATCATTCAATGCGTAAATATCTTGTTCTTTTCTTGCGAGCAATGCTGTCATGATTGCTAATCTTGAATTTCCTTCAGCAATTTCTATAAATTTTTTATGATATTGCTGATTTAATATCTCCATTGGCTTTTCTTTAATAATGTCAATGATTTGTTCATCAGTAAATACTCCTATTCTATATGTACTGGGAACAAAGCCGATACATATATTTTCAATTAAATGAAATGCATAATCCCTAACTGTTATTAAAATTTTTAATTTGCCTGCTCTATCATTTTTGTAGAACCCAATAATTTGACAAAAAGTGTCAATGCGGTTAGCATCATCAACAAAAAGAATATTATTTTTATCAAAACACAAATTTTGATAAAGGTCATCTAATAAAGGCATATTTTTATCAGAAATACAAAAGGCGCTATATGAAGGATTCTCTTTTATATATTTACCTATTGTTTCAATTGCTAGTTTTGTTTTACCAACACCAGGTGCGCCATAAAGAATTGTAATATCATTTTGATCAATAAGATTCAACAATTCAATTATTTCTTTATCTCTATGTAAAAAACGATTATTTAAAGTTGTTGCAATGTGTTGTGAGGCTTTATCATATTCATTGATAAATGTCTCGATAGAAACGATTTGACCTGTGTCTATAGGTAAACCTAAATAATCGTTAACTAAATTGCGATGTTGCAAATATAATTCCAAAGCAAGATTATCAAGTGTATAAAGTGATAATCTAATATCTGTTCCAACTAATAAATTCTTGATATCGTTTGTTTCGTTTACATCAAGTCTAAAGTTTATACATATTATTATTTCTTCAAGGAGAATACCTTTTTTTATGGTATCAAGACACTTTTTAATGTCTTCTTTTAGCTTAAATACACCTTTTGTAACATTTGTAGAATATTCAACAAAAATAAAATTTCCATTAGGGAGTAGTAAAAAGGCGTCAGGTGTTCCTTTAATTGTTTTTTGTTTACCAATTTGACTGCCACTTCTTGAGAATGTTTTATAATTATCATTTCTAAGGAATAAAAAACAATCACATAATTCTTGAAAATCAGTTTCGTTTATTGTTACTAAGGCATTCTCTATATTCTGTAATCTACCCATGTAATTTCTCCAAAATTTTATATGACGAATATGCTATTATTAAACTGCTCAGTTTGTACCAAACCCTATCTGTTTAGTCTTTGGCGGTTTTTCGATAAGGTTATTTAAGGCAATAATGATTTGTTTTATTGACTTCTCATGTTCTAAAAGTTTGTAATCGGTGTTTTCTATGTGGAGCATGAGGATTATCAAACCTTCGGTTTGGCGGAGTTCGGCGATTTGGCTGTTTTTGTCGCTTTTTGAAAGAACGTAATGACGTAATTTTACGAATGCTCGCATTATGCTGATATTTACTCCTATTGCTTTGGGGCTGTTAAGGACTGACGCTAACATTGCTACGCCTTGTTTGGTAAATACATAAGGCATAAAGCGTCTGCCGCCATGTTGTTGGTTTTTTGATATTCCAATTTGGAATGTCAAGTTTTCCCATTCTTCTTTGGTTAATTGAAACATAAAATCATCAGGGAAACGCTCGATATTACGTTTTACGGCTTTGTTCAGGTTAAATGTTTCTACCTCATATAATGCCGCAAGGTCGCTGTCGAGCATGACTTTTTGACCTCGAATATCATATATCATTTTTTTAATTTGTGTTAATTGATTAGCCATAACATTTTTATAGCATAATATGTGAAAAAAGTCCATTTTTGCAATTTGTGATATATAATCTTCGTCTTTCAAAAAGGCAACAGCAGCCAATTAGTGCTAAAGATCACAAATTGTGATCTTTGATTTTTCTTCTACTTCTTTAAGCCTCTTTCTTTGAGGGCGTTGTCGAATTCGGCGTTGAAGTCTTTTCAAACTTCGTTTGTGGGATTTTTTGAAGTTCTGTTGCAAGGTCTTGTAAGGTGGTTTTTTCTATGTAGGTTTCGGTTATGGATTTGGGTAAGAATAGACGGTAATTATCGATTTTGAGGGTGGTTGCCAGTTTAACAAGGGTATTGTTGCTGAGCTCTGGAAACTTCGTTGAGAGAACCATGTTCGGAAGCCTTCTATATCGTTCACCATGTTTGCCGATATTCCTGCGGTTTCGGCGAGTTTTTCCTGTGTTAAGCCTAAATGTTCTCTGTACCGTTTTATGTTTGCGGACAGTGTTTTTCTTAGCGTTAATGATTTATCACCCATATACCTCGTTAATTGTGATTAATAATCTCCTTTCTAATATGCAATATCTGGTGTACTGTCCTGCTTTGCAGTATCATGACGAACAAACTATATTAGGCAAATTCGATGCCATGCACTATTGTATTATTTCCGATATAATACATCGTCATTTGATACAGTTCCGTCAAATTGATAAATTAAAATTCGATCCTTTACGGTATCTGTTACAATTAAATTTTGCCACAACATTAGCGGAATCCCTACAGGAAACAAATCTATTTCATAACCTAAACGACTGTCATTATATAAACCTCAAAAATAAGCGCCGTTATTCTTGTTGAAATCTCCGGTTGTTATGCCGTCTATAGACATTGCCGTTCTATTAGAATAACGGGCGCGCCTTCGCCTGAGTCATTGCCTGAAATTGTAAAATATCTTTTTACATCGTTTCTGTCGTAGAAGGCGACTGCTCTGTGCGGAAAACTTCCGGCTCCTTGCCAGTTGACTACAAACGGCGTATCAGGTCTAACAATTGAACTTGCCATTGACGCATCTTCAATGAGAAAAAATTCCCCTTTCGCTTCGTTATATTCCATTCGGATTGCAAGAAATTCCAAATCAATCGCATTAGTTGATGTGAAAATTATTTTTGGTTCAAGCAGTGCGCTTTCATCAATATAGGTGACATAATTTTCATATTGATTGAGTATATCCCGAGTTGCATAAGTAACTTTTAATCCTGTGTCTGCCGCAGTAAACCATAAATTATCACCTAACAAAGATGTGTCAAAGCCTGCGCTGAAACCTTCTTCTGTATCAATGATTTGTGTTTGCGCTCCATTGCTTGCTGTGGATTGGCTTGCGCTTCTGTTGCAGGTTGTGAAAGCTATCGCGATGATTGCTGCTGCCAGCCAGATGCTGATAATACCATTTAATAAAAAATTTTTCATATAACACCTCTTTTATATTTATTTTGTTATTCAAAATTCTTCTAATAACTGCGCTTCTGTAAATTGCTGTTTCTTTTCTTCCCAGACGCCGTTATTATTCAATACTCCGCTGGTGAGGATATAAATATCCCTGTCGGAATCATAATCCTGTTTATCTTTGCGCATTAATGTTAACTTGCCGTTAATCCATTTATAATCGCTGCTTGTATACATCAAACCTGCGTGTCCGTCATTTGTATGTAATTTTAAAATCTGCCTTTCTTCATTAATGAAAATGTTCGGCAAGCCTGACAATTCTTCATTGTACTCGTATCTTTTTCCTTTTGTATCATAGATGAAATAATTATACCAGAATGTAGTAGTTCCTGATCCGTTATAAATGGCAATGTCCATATACCCGTCAAAATTAAAATCATCAACAGCGATGTTATATGTACTGTCTTCACCGATTGAGTTATACGGATACCAGTTTTCAGGAATATCAAGCGTATGATTATTGTCGTTATAATCGAAAGTTATTTTTTCTGTAAAATAATATCCGCCTTCATCGTTAGTATAATAAAAAACAGTCATGGGGATTATTTGATCATTAAAGGTTACGTTATACGCAATTTGAGATGTCTGCTCCGGCGTTCCCCCTTCTAAAAAAGATAAATCTATATTTAAGGGTTCACCTGAGCCGCCAAAAGAACGGACAGCGCGGACACGGCAATTTTGATATCTTGCGAAACCTGAGCCGCCGTCTCCTGTATCATCGCCGTCAAAAAACATATTATAAGCGCCGACAGCATCACCACCGTAACTGAATGACGATGACGACCAGTAATCGGCGTTTTTAAATCCCCCTAAACCCTGTTTGTGCAGATTTATATACATCAAGTTCAATTCATCCCAACTTGGCAGAAACCAGTCATCGAAACCGTTTATATTCATATCGTCAGTTAACATGGCGGCTCTGCCTGCGGTTTCTCTTATTTTATTAAGAGCGGCAACGATAAGAGTGGTATTGCGTTTACCGGTGCCAATGTCCATTTCGGTTTCAAGTGAAAAAAAAGCCAAACCCCATTCAGCGAAAAATTCTGATGATGCGGGTGCTGCTTCCAAATACCGCCATCCGCCATCGGTATTACCCTTATCGTAGAAAACAATTCCTCCGGCAGGTCCTGTGTCTCCGATTTTATATGTCTTTGTTTCGCTGTTTTTTGTGCAAGCTGTGAACATTAAAATAAAAATTAACACAATCGCTTTTAAAATAAATTTTGTTTTCATACAATCTCCTTTTAATTGTTTTAACCAGCCAAACGGCTGAAAGATACCGTTATGCGATATACCTCACAAACAACATCACTTTCGATTTGCAGTATTTTTTCGCCTGCTTCGGATGATTTTATGTTGTAACGATGTGCTTACATAACCGGAAACCAAAGAGCCAAAACGCAGTTTCTCAACCCGCATAAGCTTGTCTTTTGAATACTGCCGTCTTGCCGGCATGATCTGTAATGGTAAGCGTATCGCCCGTTATAGTAAAAGTAAAACTATAAGTCGGGGTTCCTCCGCCTAATCCCTTTTCCCCTTCGATAAATAGCTCATTGCCGTTTGATAAATTCCATGTTCCTTCTCTTATGAGGTTGTAAGCCTCGCCTTCCATAAAATATATTTTTACACTGCCGTCAGATACAAATTCAACAGTCATATTGCTTTGAAAGAATAAAAGATGACTGCCCGATTCAAATCTCCACCAACGAATAAGGTCTGCCGCATTGTAATGATGTGACTCGCCCGCTGCTTGCTGATCATCCTGAAGAGGACTGGCTCGCCACTCATTCAAATGCATACGAAAACCTTCGCTTGTGGAATAGCCTGATATTGGAAAATATCTTTTAATATTATTTCTGTCATAGAAAGCGACAGCTCTGTGCGGAAATTCTGATTGCGGCTCCCAGTTGACTACAAAAGGTCTATCGGGTCTTACAATCGCACTTGCAATTGACTTAACTACATCAAGAGAAAGTTCATTTTTTGCTTCGTTATAATCCATTCGGATTGCGAGAAATTCCAAATCTATCGCATCCGTTGATGTGAAAATTATTTTATATTCTTCCGGAGATATATCATCAATAAAAGTAACATAATTTTCATATTGATTGAGTATCTCTCGCGCTGCAATCTGCGTTGCAAATATACCTTTTAATCCTGTATCGGCCGCTGCAAACCATAAATCACCGTCAAGAAGATATGAAGGGTCAAAGCCTGCGCTGAAACCTTCTTCTGTATCAATGATTTGTGTCTGCGCTCCATGACTTGCTGTGGACTGGCTTGCACCCCGATTACAGGTTGTAAAAATAAAAGCTGTAATTGCGATTGTTGCAACTAACATTGCATAAAAAAACTTTTTCATGTTAACTCACCTTTTATAAAACACATCATCGTTTGTTACAGGACCATCAAATTGATAAACTATAATTCGATCCATTGCGGTATCTGTTACAATTAAATTCTGCCCCAGCATTAATGGAACTCCGGCAGGAAACAACCCTATTTCATAACCTAAGCGTCCTCCGTCATATAAACCCCAAATATAAGCGCCGTTGTTTTCTTTGAAATCGCCGGTTGTTATTCCGTCTATAGAACTTGTAGAACTGTTGACGAAAATTCCGTTTGCAAAAAGCCGGTTACGAGTCCATGCATTTACCCATATTCCCGACCAATCGGAAAAATCGCCGGCGAGGATTTTTTTATATGCCCCGACAGGGTCGTCAGGATCGGCTGTGAGAATTTCCTGATGAGTGTTGGAAAAACCAATGTCAGGTACGAGCTCTGATTCAGAGAACCATTCATAATATTCTTCAACTGTGCCGTCTGCTGATACAAGCCGGCGGGTTTGAGGATCATACTTTAAAACAAATGTATAGGGAGACTGTCCTTCGGCATTGTAAACTGTTCCGGTCTCAAAATCAAAACGGGTAACGGCGTTAAATGTATAACTATAATCGCCTCTATCATGAAGAACTCCGCGCCAAGCGTAACTGCCGGAAATAACAACAGCATATTCGCCGTCATTGTAAATGGCAATTGATTTTTCATTTTCATTAACCCATGTTCCGCCGTGTTCCACGTCGGCGCTGCTTGCATAACGCCATACGCTGTAGATGTTGAAACTAGTTTGTGTTTCACTTTTTTTTGTGCAGGCTGTGAACGCCATTGCGGTAATTGCGATGATTGTGATCATTAAAAAATTTTTCATGTTCAGTCCTTTTGTTTAATTATTTACGGTTTGCGGCATTGTGTAAAACATTGCAGTTCTTTTGCCGTTTGCTAATGTCAGTTTTTCTATTGCCATGTTTTACTCCTCTTACATCCCTTTATCAAATAATTCCTCGAAGGTGTCGTATTCATCCCAGACATCGCTGAATGACTCAATTTCATCATCACAGGCGGGCGGAAGGATAATCGGCAAATCGGCGTACTTTTCTTTTATCCGGCGGATTTTTTGCTCCAGCGAATTTATTTTCATTTCTCATTCCTCACTTTTCTTTTTTATCACCTCACCGTAAAGTCAATGCTGGTGGGAACACCGTCAATAGACATCGTTGCGATTCGCCATTGATCGTTGGCGGAGGGTCTAACAACAATTCTTAATTGATAGCGTCCGGGTCTAACAGTATTAGGAACAGTGCAATTAAAAGTTGTGGTTAGCTGGTTTCCAACACGAAGCCCAATATTTCTGGTTCCGACAACTGCTATTATGTTTCCGTTATTTTCAACTAACGCCGCTCCTACTTGACCGTTGAATTGTTCTCCGCTTCGGTTTCTCGGTTTTAAGGTAACGGTAAACCGTTCATTTTTAGTTACAGAAATTTTTTCAGGTGAAAAATTCTCTATTACTATTCCATAACCGCTTATTGTATTATTACCTGCCGGCATTCCTCCGGCATCTGGTTTTATGTTAATGATGATATGCTGATCATTATACCAGCTTCTGTTTCCACGCGGGTTTAAATTGTTAAGAAAATACCAACCGTCACCGCTTCCTCCCCATCCCCAATTGATATGAAACCTTCCTGTACTGTCATATCCGTCCACAATAAAAGAATGATCGCTTCCCGGATGATAGCCTCTGTAATACACTGGAAGCCCTGCATCTAACTGCTGTTTTATTATAGCTTCCCATGCGGCATCATCATAAAATACACGCTCAAGAAGTTGAATGCTTCTGTCATAACCGAAATAGGTTGTTAAGACGGCTGGCAAATCTCTTGAGCGATAACTTTTGCCGATAAAGTCTCTTTTCCATGCTACACCAACATGGTACGCAAGAGCTGCGGCTGCGTTCTGCTGCCGTTCGTTACTGTCTCTGCCGTCTCTGCGGTAGCTGTTAAGCATATTTACCCAATCATAAGCGGTATTTAAATTGACAGGTTGTTGTGTTCCAATAGTTATTGAATAGGACTCGCTCTGTCCGTTTCCGCGTACAGGGTGATTGTGGAACTTCATTATTTGTATAGCAGCGATTACGCCGCAGCCGGTAACAGGGCGTGTGTTACCGTTCATAGGCAGCATAAGGTTAAACGGGCTTCCTTGATGCCACTTTGTCTGTATCAAAGGTCTTACAATGGCATTAGGATTTTGCACTTCGGTTAATAGCGAAGCAAGTTCGGAATCGTTCGGTATATACGCAGTATTACCGCTGTCAATTTCTTGCGCGTTTATGTAACCGCTATAAACAATAAATGCAGACATTAAAAACAACGCTATCAAACCGCTTTTTACTTTCATAATTCACTCCTTATTGTTCAATGTTATCTGTTCTTTACCTCACCGTAAAGTCAATGCCGGTGGGAACGTCCGCAGTCAGCGTGGCAACTCTCCATTCGCCTCCGTTAGGTCTTGTAACAATTCTTAACTGGTATCGTCCCGGCCTTACCGTATTGGGTACAGAACACTTTATTTCAAAGGGATTAGTATTGCTGTATCCGATGCCAAGCGCTCCTGTGTTTCTGCTTCCGACAACCGCAACGATATTACCGTTATTATCTACTAACGCTGCGCCTGTCTGTCCGCCGGCCCATCTTTCCTGCCCTCTGTTTCTCGTACGCGCGGTAACAGTAAACGATTCTTTTTGAGATACAGCGGTTTTATCAACCGTAAATACAGTTAACTCAAGTCCGTATCCGCCGCCGGTTACCCCTCTTTCAGCGCTAACAGTGATAGTAAGAGTGTTGGGAATATTATTGCCAATCGCGGATTTTGTAATAACTCTCCAGCTGCCGCCTTCGGTCCTGATAACAGTCATCAACCGGTAAAGACCCGGCCTTACGGTTTCGGGTACAAAACAATATATCGCTGAATTGCCGGTAGTAGTTTGCGGGTTTAACGCCGCGCGGTTTCTTAAACCGATAACTTGTACAATACTGCCGTTATTGTCAACTAAGGCCGCTCCCATCTGTCCGCCTGGAAAACTGTCCAAAACGCTCACGTTTCTTATTGCCGGAGTAACCGTAAACAGTTCATTTTGGGATACGGAAGCTTTGGCGGCAGTAAAAGCCGTTAACGCCGTTTCATAACCTGCGGAGACTCCACCAGCGTCAGGTTTGACGTTGATCATGATTCTATGATTGTTGTACCATCTTTTGTCAGCGCCGCCGGGATTCAAATTATCAAGGGAATACCAGCCGTCATGCCTGCCGCCCCATCCCCAGTTGATATGAAACCTGCCGGTGCTGTCGTATCCGTCCACTATAAAAGCATGATCGCTTCCGGCGGAAGCGCCGCTTCCCGGATTATCCCCCCAATAAAATACAGGGAGCCCGGAATCCAACTGCTGCCGTATCATTGCCTGCCATTCGGCATCGGTGTAAAACATACGCTGAAGGCGCTGAATACTTCTGTCATAACCAAAATTATTGACTATTTCCTGATAGTAGGGGTAACTTGCTGCAACATAATAAAACAATGTACCTACGGCGTTCTGCTGCCGTTCGTTACTGTCCCTGCCGTCACTGCGATAAGTATTGAGCATATTAGCCCAATCAAAACTAACATCGTAACTTACGGATGTTATATTTCCGACCCTGCTTGTTCTGAAGGAGCCTGTCCTCACTCCGCGTCCCCGCGCCGGGTGCCGGTGATAGTTCAGTAATTGCGCGATAGCAACCGGCCCGCAGCCTGTAATATTGCGTTTGCCGTTAATTACAGCGTACATACTGTTGAACGGAAAACCCTGATGCCATTTTGTCTGTATCAGCGGTCTGACCACGGCGTTGGGATTCGGCGTTGTTGTTAATAGCGAAGCAAGTTCGTTATCATTAGGTATGATCGAAACGCCTTCCCCTTCCTGCGGCGAGTCGTCTCTGTCGCCGGTTTCCTGCGCGTAAAGAATGCCGCTATTGGAAAATGAGAGCATAAGCATTATTAAAAATGTTGCTAAACCAAATTTTATTTTCATAAATATTCCTTCTATTGTTACCTAAGATAAAACTCTGTCAGCGAAAGAGAGCCGTCAAAACCGCTCTCGCCTATATAAAAATATCTTCTTGTATTTCCGTCTATAAAGGATATTCCGCGAGATGGCATTCCGCCGCCGACATTTGTATTTGCCTGAAACGCTTCCCCATGTTCAGAAGATTTTAATTCGGGGATTGTAAACAATGTTCTTTCTACTTTCCAAGAATCGGCTTCATAATCATAATCGACAACTATAAAACTAAAATCCTTAATCGTGATGTCTGATGTAATCACAATTCCATTGCCGAGGTTGCCTTTATCTTCAAATTCGTGAACTTTCCTAAAAGTAAAATGCTTATCACGAGAAAATCCTATCTGAATAATTGCATTTCCAGACGAAGCGCCTATATCAGATTCTAAATAAAAATAATCTTTAGGATCATCGGGAAGATCATGCCCATAAGTTAAACGGACTTTTGTTTTATCAGTTTCAAGAATACTTCTGCCTAATACGACATCCACGCCGACAGGGTATAACATTACCCCAAAACCGCCAAAATCCCCCTGCGATACATTCCATGTATAAGCGTCTCCATGTTTACGAAAACCGCTTGCTGTTTGATTTGAAGAAAATGTTCCGTTTGAATTAAGCCGCAGTCTCTCGCCTCTTCCGTTTATCCAATATGCCGAAAAATCTGATAAATCTCCGTTGAGGATTTTTACGTTTGGGTCGGAAGATGCTGCGGCGAAGGTAAAAATACGGGGATCGGGACGAGACGATTCGCCTGCCCATTCATAATATTCTTCGACTGTATGATCCGCAGATACCAGCCGTTTTTTTTCACTGTCGTATCTTACGTCAACCCATGCATAAGGACCTCGAACTACAAAATCAAAATATGTTCCCGTATCAAAATCAAATTCAGTATGAGGGTTAAATGTATACCTAAAATCACCCATATCGTTAAGAACGCCTAGCCAAATAGAATTTCCCAATTCGCTTGATGTATAATAAACATTTTCGCCGTCTTTGAAAAAAGAAAACGTCGTTTGTCCACCACTAGTCCAATTTGTGCCATGTTCCACATCAGCGCCCCCTGTATGACGCCACACGCCGTAAATGCTAAAATCTGTTTGCGTTTCACTTTTTTTACTGCAAGCCGTAAAAGCCATTGCGGTAATTGCGATGAATACAAATCCTGTTTGCGCGATTGTTAAAAAAGTTTTCATGTTAACCTCCTTTTCGTTAATTACCGCATAAAACTGACTATCACTGTCACTTGAGCTATCTGAATGCCGCAAACACTTGTGTCCAATACGTTACATATTGGGAGGTAAAGCCTTCTGTCCTCTGGACAAATCCAACGCCTAAGTGAGTGGCTGTACTGTTCAGAATGTTTGCACGATGTCCTGGTGAGTTCATCCACATCTTCAGGTGTCCGCTGACCGTAAGCGCAATTTTCGGCGCGGTATCTTGTATTTGTTATACCTGCACGCTCTATTCTTTGCCTGACATTTGAACCGTCTGAACCAGTATGTCCTGTAATATTATTCCGCATCAGATCGTTACTGTGAGCGCGGGCAACATCAGCATTTTTCACTGTTATCTGTTCTTTACCTCACCGTAAATGGAATACTTGTCGGAATACCTGATGAAGCAAGCGTTGCGAACCGCCATTCACTGTTGTTTATTGTTCTTATGACTACTCTTAGCCGATATGATCCTGTCTGCGTATTCGGCGGCACTGTGCAGTTTATTGTCAGATTATTATTGGACGATCCCGGATTCCATACAGCAGCATTACCGAAAGAACCGATTACTGTGAAATTACCGTTATTATCAACTAACGCTATTCCTCTGTGCACGCCTGAAAGCGGTTCGTTACTCATATTTCTGATACCGTATTCAACTTGAAACTGTTCATTCACAGATGCGCTGGTTTTACTTGGCGAAAATTTAGTTAACCCTATTCCGTAACCGCCGCCATTTTGTTCACCCGCAGTAACTGTAATATTAATCGCATTGGGAACATTGTCGCGAATCGCGGATAATGTAACAAGCTGCCAGTCTCCGCCTCTTGGTTTTGTAACAGCCATCACTTTGTATTGTCCCGGGTTAATATTTCCAGGTACAATGCAATTTATTGTCAGCGGAGCTGTGCCAAGCGATCCGGGTACCCACGCTGCAGTGCTGACTGCCGCAGTCCCGATAATTGCCGCGATACTGCCGTCAGTATTCATCAAAGCCGCTCCTCTTTCGAAGTTTGTAGAAAAACCGAAAGTTCTTGTTGTGTAAGAAACTGTAAATAGTTCATTTTGCTGCACAGTGGTTTTGCCGGCAGAAAAAGTACGCAGTCCCATTACGCTGCTGCCGGCGCCGCCTTTGTTTGGTCTTATATTAATAACAACGTTCTCGCCGGCATATGTGCTTGCGGGAGCTTTCGGATCGAAATCGTTAATAAAATACCAACCGTCATAACTTCCGTTCCATCCCCAATTTGCATGAAACTTACCTTCATTATCATATCCGTCTACCACAAAAGCATGGTATCCATCAGATGACGGAGCATCTGTGGGATAATTTCCGTAATAAAAAACAGGAAATCCTGCGTCCAATTCTTTTCTTATTAATGCTTCCCAGTCTGCATCAGTGTAAAATCTTCGTTGGTGGCTCTCTATGCTTCGATCATAATCGAAATGATTTGTTATTACCCGTGAGAAACCGGACCCTCCTCCGCTGCCTCTTGCCATACCGTAAATAAACATCAATTCGGCTGCTGCTTTTCTTTGAACTGCAGTGCCCGGATTTGTGTCGGTATATGTATTTCGCATATCGGTATATTTAAAAGTGTAATCTTGAAATTTTACAAGCGGCAAATTTATACCATGCGGTCCCAGTGTTGTGCTCTGACCAACTGCCCGGGCAGGATGCTTATGAAACGCGATTAACATCGCAGCCGCGGTAGTGCCGCAATCCGTTACAAGCCGCCCGTTTCTGTTGTTGGCTTTTGAGTGATTCGGCAAATATGGAAACAAATCATTGTATGGACTTCTCTGACTCCATTGCATTTGTAATAATGGTCCAACAGCAACAATACCGGCGGAAGGTCCTCTTACATCTTCGTCAGGCGGAAGCGCACCTCCTCCTTCGCTTGATTCTTGCGCATAAAGAATGCTGCCGTTGGAAAACGCGATGATCAACATTACGAATAACGCAATCAGATTTAATTTTAGTTTCATAAACATTTCTCAGATATAATCGTTCAAAAAATCATAGTAATATGAATAGAAGTCAGCGGATTTTTCCGTTACTTCAACTTCGTCATCATCAACGAAAAAATACTCTATGACTTTGCCGGTTTCTGTATCGATACAAATCAAACACGCTTCTTCATATTCGCCGCTGTGTTTAATTGCCAATAGATTTAACGGCAAGCCTTTTTTTCTCGCTCTGTTTGTTACAGCAACGCAATTTTCAGGTTTGCCGTAAAGCCGGTTTCCGGATATTCCGTTTTTCAAAAACCAAATGAACTGGTCGTTGAACTTTAATCCCAATGCTTTTTCCGCATTGGCGATACTTTCGTCATCCGCCGAATTGTTTTTAAATTCCATGTTAAACAATTCAGGATGTTCCTTGATCAATGTTATAATTTTCTCTTGCATACGTTTACCCTCCTTAGGTAAAAAAATATTAATCCTTCATAAAATCAACCTGCTCATATTCGCCGGCAGTTTTATAAATTACTCCTTCTAAACATTGTTTTCACCTCACCGTAAAATTAATGCCGGTGGGAATATTCGAAGCTGTAGAATCCGTCACGATTCTCCATTCATTTCCTGTAGTTCTGACAACAGCTCTTAATTGATAACGCCCCGGCAGTACGGTATTGGGGACAACACAATCCATATTAATAACACTGGTTTGTGATCCGGGATTTCGCGGATCAGCAGAAGAGTTTACCAAGCGTATGACTGCCACAATAAGTCCTGCGTCATTTACAAGCGCAGCGCTGTAGCTACCGCCTGGAAATTTCTCGGAACTTATATTCCTGAATCTGGCGCTGACAGTAAATTGTTCGTTATGAACTACGGAAGTCTTACCGGCAGAAAAACTTGTTACTGCTATTCCGTAACCGCCGCCCTGTGCAGCCCTTCCCGCAGTAACAGTAATATTAAGAAAGTTAGGCACTCCGCTTCCGACAGCGGATCTTGTCATAATTTTCCATTCTCCGCCTGTCGGTCTTACGGCAATCATTAATTTGTATTGTCCCGGTCTTACTGATCCGGGCACATAACATTGCATTTCCCTCGTACCTGTAGCGCCTGGATTTCGTGCGCTGTAATTCGCGGTTCCGATAATCTCTACTATTCTGCCGTTGTTATCTGTCAATGCGGCTGCCGCTTGCCCGCCGGGGAAAAATCCGGGACTTCTCATATTGACAGTAACAAAAAACGCTTCGTTCACAGATATATTTGTTTTACCGGAAGTTATACTCTCGATAAAAAGTTCATCGCTGCCTGTGCCGCCCTGATTTGGTTTTATATTGATTATCATAAACTGGCTGTTAAACCATCTTCTGTTTCCGCCGGGGTTTAAATTGTTCAGAGAATACCATCCGTCATCCCTTCCATTCCAGCCTAAGTTTATATGAAACCTTCCCTGACTATCGTATCCGTCAATTACAAAGGCGTGGTTGCTGTTGTTGCCGGTTCCCCAGTAATAAAGAGGAAGACGCGCATCTAACTGCTGCCGTATTATTGCTTCCCATTCGGCATCGGTATAAAATACACGGGAAAGTCTTTGAATGCTTCTGTCATACCCGAAATTATTAACAAGCAATGCTGAATGACCGCCGCCTGTGCCTCTTGCCATACCATATTGATAAAATAATGCAGCTACGGCGCTTCGCTGTCTTTCGTTACTGTCTCTGCCGTCAATGCGGTAGCTGTTAAGCATATTGTTCCAATCATACGCGGCATTTAAATTTACAGAAGGGACTGTGATTTTATGCGGACCCAACACTGTGCTTTGTCCGTTTCCCCGTGCCGGATGTCTGTGATACGCCATTATCTGCACAATCGTAGTAGTTCCGCAATCAGTTACAAGCCGACCGTTTCTGCTGTTGGCTTTCGCGTGATTAGGCAAATGAGGGAACAAATCATTATAAGGGCTTCCTTGCCCCCATTTTGTTTGTATCAGCGGTCTGACTACGGCGCTAGGATTGGGTTGTGTGGTTAAAAGCGAAGCAAGTTCATCGTCTCCCGGTTCGATATAATCGGTTCCCGAAACTTCAGGAACATCGGCACTGTCGCCTGCCTCTTGCGCGTACAAATTGCTGCCGCTGGAAAACGCAATGATTAACATTGCGCATAACGTAATCCAATTTAATTTCAATTTCATAAATACCCCTTTATTAGTCCTTCATAAAATCAGGGAGTTCATATTTGCCGCCCGCCGCTGATTTAGTATTCCTAATTATTCCTTGATTAAAATGTAAAATTTCTTTTGATGTTCTGACATACGCTGTGACATTCCCATATCGTATGTATTGAATTTCACAGTTGGTCTTATAAATTTTTTCCGCGCTGTCGGCGTCATCCATACTGTTCCAGCCTATAATTACAGCGATACCTTCCCTGTTCTCAATTTCAAGTTCCCATTTCCAGTTACCGGCGGGTTTTACTTCTTTAATTGTAAATCTGTCTATTTGACATGCTTTGCTTTTTGAGTTTGATACATTAACTCTTGTGTATTCAGCAATCACTTCGTCTTTTGACAAATCCATGATCGTTATAGCTCTTTTGAAAGCTTCAATACCCCTGTTATTAGTGCAGCTTAAAACAATTTTTCCAAGCCGGATACATTTATTATTTTTTGCTTTTGCTTCCTGTTCGTCTTTGTCAGCGAGCGCTTTGTCTTCCCATTCTGTGACAGTTACGCCGTCTATTTTGTCTGTCGAGGACTCATTTAATACGTTTGCGCTGTATTTCCACAAATAACCTTTACCGTTTTCTTTAACAACACCGTCTGTATATAACGCATTACTTAAACACATTACTATATCTTCTTTTCTTGGCCGTTTTCTCGGCTGCGCATTAGGATTAATAATTACGCTGCAATTTAATTCATTATCTCTAATTTTTAATGATTCATGTTTAGGCGGAAAATTCGGAGGGCTGCAATGAGTGTCATGCTTGTCTTTCGCGTCAGGAGCGTCAATAATCTGCACACCCTTGTCAAAAGATCCCGTGAATAAAGCGTTTTTGGGGCGGATAACGCTCGTAAGTTTATTTTCGATAAACGCGTCATCGCCGACAAAAACACCTTCAGGAAATATTACGCTTGTAAGATTGTTATTTCTGAATACATAGGAAGGTCTGGCTCCTATACCAAAACATATATATTCAATATTGGAAGGAATAACCAGTTCTTTAAGCGAATTGTCCATAAACGTCATATAAGTAAGACGTGTAAGCCCTTTACCGATAGAAAGGCTTGAGATCAAATTGTTATTGAACGCTCTGTCGCCAAGATGCGTAAGCCTGTCAGGTAAAATTAATGATTTTATTTTATTGTTTTCAAAAGCCTGCTCCCGGATCGATTTAAGACTTTCGGGTATTATTAAACTTGTGATTTTATTACTCTTGAAAGCGCCGTATTCTATCGTTATAAGCCCTTCCGGCAGTGTAACGCTTGTAAGTTCATTGGTGCAAAACGACATCTGAGCGACATAGGTGATGCCTTTAGGTATGGTAATATGTTTTAACTTATTATTATAGAACGCTTCCTGAGCAATGAATGTAACTGTATCAGGGATATTAATTTCTGTCAGTTGATTATATTGAAACGCTCTTTCTCCGATATTCTTTACTCCCTTGCCTATTATCACGCTTTCAAGTCCGTGTCCTTCAAAAGCGTTATTGGAAATTGTTATAACACTGTCAGGTATGGTTACATGTTTTATTTTTACTCTTTTTCCAAATGCGACGCCGTCTGTAAAACAAACTTCGATTACCGGAAGCCCCTGAATTTGCGGCGGTATGCTCACTTCTAAAGAAGCGCCTTCGTTTCCTTTGCCTAAATATCTAAAGATAATAATAGCTTTGCCGTCTTTGGTTTTTTTCCATTTAAAATCATCGGGATTCGCGTATTGGGTATTATCTTTTTCCCATGTGTGAGCCGCTTCGGATAAATAAGTTACTCTGGCTCCGAATATTTTTTCTGTTGTATTTCCGTAATCGGCATTCTCAGGCAATACAACGGCTTTAAAAGGATTAACCCTGAATGCTGAATCGCCTATTGATTTAACGCTTTTAGGTATAACAAGTTCCGTCAGTTTATTTTCATAAAATGCGTATTCGCCTATTGTTTCCAGACTATTGCCAAAAATTATTTGCGCGATTTGATTTTTGGCAAACGCATTTTCTTCGATTGTCTTTACATTGTTTCCTATTGTCAAGTTTTTTATTCCGGCTTCCGAAAACGCTTTTTTACCTATATTTTGCACGCTGTCCGGTATGACAACTGTTTCAAGATTTTTATTATTGCTGAACGCTTGTTCGCTGATTGTTATTAAATTTTCACCTAACACAAGCTCGCTAATTCTGTTACACGAAAACGCTTCTTTGCAGATCGTTTCAACTCCGTTTCCGATTATTACGCTTGTTAGATGCCCTGCGCGGAAAGCGTCTTCGCCGATTGTTTTAACGCTGTCCGGGATTTTAACGCTTGTCAATTCGTGGTAACTAAACGCATTGTCTCCTATAAAGGTAACGCCTTCGGGAATTGTCAGGCTTGTAAGTTTTGTTCTGCTGAACGCTCTCTTGCCTATTCCGGTTACTTTCTTGCCGTCAATCTGCGCGGGGATTATTACGTCTTTTGGCGCGTCTTTATTATATTTGGTTATAACGATACCGCCGACACCGGCGGTGCCGTCACTTTCTTGGTATTCAAAATCGCAGAGCGCTTCAGTCTCTTTTGGTTTTACTTTTAAATCGCGGATAGCGTTTTTCCTTTCCTGCCAAAATTCCAATGTATCCGCGCCTGGTTTTGAGGCAAAATGGTCTACCATTTCTATGCCTTTCGATCCGATTACCTGCGTATAATGATATTTTAACTCTTCCTTGATTTGCTCGATTGAATCGCCCATATATGCTCCTTAATTATGCAAACTCACCTTATTATATTTTATCCTAAAAAAAATACACTGTATAAAAGTCCAGTTTTACTGTACTTTTATACAGCCCCGTTGAAATTGGCGTTAATTTAACGATCTGTCTCCTGCAAACAATACAGGAGTAGTTTGATTATTCTTTCTGCTTGGAATATCACTGATAGTAAGCGCGTAACCGCCGTCGCCGATATTGTAAGTAAACCACTGCGGAATATCGCTCATATCAGTACCTTGATAATTTCCGGCAAAGCGTATGACACCGGCTCTTGCAATTAATTTTGCGTCTCCTGTTTTTGCCATTTCGTTAAGCATAGATTTAATTTCAAATACAACTTCAGAGCTTCCCTCAATTGAATCGGCGGAAAATTTGATTGTTTTACTGAAATTTTCACCGATAGCTTCTCCATCAAGGTTATAATCCGCACCAGTCCATAAATGCCGCAAACCGGAATCAATTTCATAACTGATTACACCTGCTCTTGATGCACTTGCTGATGTAGTAGTCAAGCAGCCTGTCATTGAGAATCCGATTATCGCTGCTAAAGCAATAATTCCTAAAATCTTGATTTTCTTTTTCATAAACACTCCTTAACAAATGAATATATTAATAAGAGGCGGAAAAACACTGTCCAAAAGTCCGGTTCAAACTGTACTTTTATACAGCACTGGACTTTAGAACAGGTTCCTTGTTACGGTTTTATCTTATAGCCGCGAGGAATTCGTCTCTTGCCATCACCATTTGTCCGACCATCCGGTTAAGATGAACGCTAAAATCTTCCGGCCTTGCGATAAAAATATAGGTATCAATTCCGATTCTGCCATTGCCGGTCAAAAAAACCCTTACCACCCTGTTTGTACGGGTTGCGGTGCTGGCGGCTTCAAGCGCCCTCAGCCTGTTTGAACCGGGGTCTAACGTGCCGGAAAGTACAATTCTGAACGACTGAGGCTCCCTTTCCAGTACCTCAATATAGAAACTCTGTCCCTGGGCGGTGAAATTAACGTCCCCGTCAGAGTCAAGCGAAGGGTTGTAGCCCTGACCTCTTAGGTAGTTAACATACATTTCCTGCAGCTGCGATTTTGACATTTGGGCGCTCAAGCTACTGATCCCAACCAGCACAAAAACAAAAAACAAGCAAATCATTTTCTTTTTCATACATAAATCCTTTTACGTTTAATGTCCGCACGACAATTTATATAAACCCATACAGGCTTATTTCTTGCTTCTTTTACGAAAGAAGTTCATTGAGTGTATTATTAATGAGCGGAAAAACACTGGAAAAAAGGACAGTTCTGACTGTACTTTTGGCTAGTTTAGGCTGGACATTTGGACAGTTTTAACTGTCCTTTTCGATAGGAGTTTTTGGCACAATCAAACCTTGACTTACCGCGTAGATGGCGAATTTTGAAATTGAGTCAAAGCCTGATTTGTCCAGTATCGAAGTAATATGCTGCTTTACCATAGATTCCGAAATGCCGAGGTCTTTCGCTATTTCGTTTCGCGCCATTCCCTGACACACATGGTTGATTATGGCAAGTTCTTTTTCCGTAAAAACCTGGGCAAAGGGAGAAATATCGGCAGGGCTTGGATAAATACCGGCGCCCTTCATTGTGCTTCTGATAACATATAACAAGTGATCTATGCCTGAGCTTTTGTGCAGGTAACTGTGGGCTTTTATCTTCATCGCTTCTTCTATAAATGTAATTTCGGGATAACTGGTCATTACAATAACTTTTATATCCGGCATTTCATCACGTATCTGTTTGGCGAACTGTAAGCCAATACAGCCGGACTTTGTTACAATATCTATTAATATCAAATCGGGTTTTAATTCATTGCACAATTGCGGCGCTTTTGAAGCGTCGTCAGTAACGCCCGCGACTTCCATATCGGATTGTTTTTCGATATGCTCTTTCAATAAGTCACGCATTAAAATTTGATCTTCAACAATTATTATTTTAACCATTCTTTTATCCTTTCCAGTGCTTTTTCATTGTTATCGTCCATAAGCGCGTCATATATGTTAAAATACATTTCGCGCTCTGCCGAAGTCAGCGTTACTGTTCCAAGTTCTTTTACCGTTTTCCCTGTTGTTTCTATATCGCCGTCAATGATTGCTTTTTGCAGACGCTTTACAATATCTGCTGCGGCAGGCTGCGCCTGTGCATGGCTCTCAATCCACAAAAAGAATTCTTTGCAGCAAGAGCGGAGCATACTGCGTATGGTTTGAGTGTCCTTATGATGTGCGGCGTTTATTAACATTGTTGATTGTTCAAGCAAAGGTTTCGCAAGAGGCGAAGCTTCCAGCATTACATTGAGGGAATCAAGCAAATCAATTAAACGGCTGAAATATTCATCGTCAATCGCCTTGCCGGAAGCCTCGTTATGTGCGCTGATTTCAAAGGCGGCGCATATATGATTGAGCATATCAATTTTATATTTTGCGATTTCATATGAAAAAACCTCACTTATTTTTCCTTCCTTCATTACATGTTCATTATTTTTTGTTAAATATTTTTCGATTGCTTCATTCAACACCCGACTGTCTACAGGTTTAGAGATAAAATCAGCAAAACCCTGTTCAAGATAATATTCCCTCATGCCCCGCAAAGCGTTTGCGGTTAAAACTATAATGGGTATTTTCGCATAACGCTCATCGCTTTTTATCGCTTTCATGGTCTCTATGCCATCCATACCGGGCATCATGTGATCCATAAGTATCAAGTCATAACAAGTTTCACCCTTTGTTTTTTCTATGGCTTCCTGCCCCGAAGATGCGGTATCAACATTCATGCCGTATGGTTTTAGCTGTTCTCTTATTAACAGAAGATTATTAAGATGATCGTCAACTGCAAGAACAGTAAATTGGGAGTATGCCGGAAGCTGCGCTGCGAATGCGGCCTCATTGGAATCTTTTTCTCCTGCGGTTTTGGCTTTACCGTTTGCTAAGGTAATATACTGACATTGCCGAAGCGCGGCGGCGGTTTCTGCTCCTATCGGTGTTTCTCTTAACGTACCGTTTACGCGCTCCTGAATAATATTCGCCGAAAAACATGAGCCTTTGCCGTATTCGCTTTCTGCCGTAATATCGCCGCCCATCATCTGCGATATTTTCCTTGAGATTGAAAGTCCAAGACCTGTTCCTTCAACTTCCCTGTTCGCGCGAGTGTCAAGCTGCGTATAATCGGCAAATAATTTTCCTATATCTTCGGCACGAATGCCGATACCGGTATCGCTTACGGCAAAAGTAACCAACACACGATTATCATCAATATTTTTATGCTTTATTGCAAATTTTACCGTTCCTTCTTTTGTATATTTAATTGCGTTGGAAAGAAGATTGTTTATTATTTGTTTGATTCGCAGTTCATCGCCTATAAGTTTTGCGGGGAAGTCCTCGCCGATTTCCAGCACGAATTTTATAAACTTTGAATCTATTCGTATCATGTTCATGTCTACAGTGCCGCTGACCATGGAGGCGGTATTGTATTCATCAGGATTTATTTCGAATTTTCCCGAATCAAGTTTTGATAAATCCAGAATGTCATTGATGATTCTTAAAAGATGCAAGCCGGATTGGTGTATGCGCGCAGCATTATCTTTTGATTCATCCTGTAATGATTTGTTTAACTCTATCTGTGAAAAACCTATAATCGTGTTCAACGGCGTGCGCAGTTCATGGCTCATCGCCGCAAGAAAATCGCTCTTCGCGCGGGAAGCAACAAGCAATTGCGCGTTTTGTTTTTCCAAAACGGTTTGTGAACGGGCAATATAAACATTTATAATAATTAATATAAGAAGAATAAGAAAAAGCATACTGAAAAATACCGCATTCATGGATTGATTAACCGCCAAAAGCCCCGGCTGCGGATAGTACACCGCTAAAAACCATTCCATTTCGGGAATTGAGCTTAAAAGAAATATTTTATTATCCAGAACAAAACTCAGGCTTTCCCCTGCGGCAAGAGTGTGGGCTATCTCAAGAATCTGTGCCCCGTTTTCACCCATGTAATCGTCAAGACGCACTTTATTAAAAACAAGATCGTAATTTGCGGCTGATGTTATTTCATCGAATTTGTTAAATGTATATGGTGTGATATTTTCGTTAAAATCCTTGTAAGCGTTAATAATAAAATCGGAGAACTCGGTCAGGTCAATTCCTGTGCCTAACATTCCAAGAGGATATCTCATACCGTCTTCATCTTTATGAAAAACAGGAACGTTAACCCAAAGATTTATTTGTTCCATGTGAGGGTTATAATTGATATTAAAGTTGTATCGTCCTGTATTGTAAAGCGTTAAATTATACCAATAGGATTCAGGATCATCGGGATCGACTATGTACGGTTCGTTGCCGGAAGAATAAAATATTTTATCCACATCATTAACCCAAAAAACTACTTTCAGATTAAAATGCTCCTGATATTCATAAAATTCAATACGCGCCGAAGCTTCCAGTTCAGGATCATGAGGATTTAAAAAATATTGACGGATTACAGGAGTATCCGCCAATTTACGCACAAGGGCTAGTTCGCTGTTTACTATGGAAGCCAGTCTAAGCTGGATTGTTTCAGAGGCGAGAGAAAGCTGCTGCCCGATGAAAGAATGGTTTAATTGACGCGCGGAGATTATATACGCTGTAATAGATATTAATGCAATTAACAGGTAAAAAATAAGAGAAAATATAATAAACGGATTTTTGCTTGTTCTCATATTTTAACGCCCTATCGCAAAATTATATAATCATTCCAAAGGAAGCGCAACAAACGCAAGTTCCGTTATGGATGCAGGACGGATGGCAACTCTTCGTTTGTTGTTGGAATCCGAAAAGTCATCCACCAGCGAAAAACCTTTGGGCGCAGGAATCTTTCTGAGGAAAACCCGGTTATACGTCTTGATGTATTCATTGAACTTCGCGGCAGAATCACCAAAATACCGCAGCACCTCGTCAATGGACAGGAGAAACACCTTGTCTTTTTGCTGATCAAGTATACGCCACTCATAAGAGCCAAACTTGATTATTTTGACAACTGTCTTGCCTGCCCCAGTCGTCGTCTTTTCTGCCATGTTATCCTCCTTAATATGTGCAGTAAAAAATTAAAACATCTTGTGATGCCCATTTGTGAATCTAGAATCATAGTAAAAAAACCGTAGGCAGGTCAAAAAGTTACTGTTAGCCGGGCAAAAACCACAGGACACAGAGGGAAGAGCTTTAACCACGAACCTCACTAAACGCACCAGTGGCGCCGTCTGCTTCTTCGTATTTAAAATCGCTCATTTATGCTCCTTTTTTATTTGACATATTCAATAGGGTTTGTTAAAAATTGATCTAATCGATATTTTCTAGTAATTTGACTATTACAATATTTTAAGGAGTTATTATGATCTGTTCAAAAAACCATCGATTTCTTCCCATTTGGGAGCAATTACCTTTTGCACAGGATGATGTACAGAATGATCGGCATAGATGTGCTGGTTGTGCATATTTGGAAGGATTGAAAGATGCTCTAAACGGGATGCGATTGGCTGACGCACTTAATCAAGACATTCCTCAAAGCCAAGCTGGAACTGTTAGGCATAAGGATGCTTATAGTGCATATCAAATGGGTTATCAGTACGGTATTACAATTAACACTTAATAATTGGCTAGTTTATTAAAACTTGGAAAACCATCTGCTTTGTAATTGGTAATATATGTTTTATTATGTCTAGAATTAATGTTTTCTAAAATTATAGTGGTGTAACCATAAGATCAACTATCATGGTGAATAGTCGATCTTAAATAATTTTTTAACTAATTGTATTATTAGTACCTGTAAATGTAAAACTGAAAACAATCGCAATTGTTTGTATTAGAAATTTATAGAAAAAATTACAAAATAAAGTCAAACCAGCGCATTACGAAGTTGACGAAAACCCCAAAGTTGCACCTAACAAAGATAAAAAAGATCGAGAGGAGAACCTTCGCCTTATAAACCTTTGGTTCATAAGGCTCGGTCGAGGTTCGACAAATAAACTAAATAATGTTAAAATAACTCTCATATGGCGAAATATAAGAGATCTCAGACTAAAGTCTGGGAAAGGACAAGTGTTGTTTTTAACGGTAAACTTGAACGAACAGCTGATAACCAGAACATTTGAATGGACGTTAAACTATTTAATTAAAAAAACTAGACTTAAGTATATTCGACAGCAAATACAACAAAGATTTAATAGGGGCAACGGCGATAGAACCGCGTATTTTATTGAAAATAATCCTGTATTGCTACTCTTTAGGCGTAATAAGTTCAAGAAAAATAGCGAAAATGTGCGAAACCAATATTGTAGTAAAAACGTTAGCCGAAGATACAGAACCGCACCACACAAAAATATCAAACTTCGTGTCAGGGATGGAAAACAAAATCGAGAAAATATTCTGCGAAGTGCTTTATGTAACGATTTGTTAATTGTCGCTTCAATTAAGATGTATGTTTTATTGCCGATAGTTGAATAAAACATTTTTAACCCTTCAGGATTAATTTCAAAAGTTTCCGTCTGTTTTTCTTTGCTGTTATCTGAAAGATAACAGCAAAGAAAACGGTTTGTGTGTAAGTCGATACCTACAAATTTCATAAGAACCTCCGATTAAATAATTGAAAAGCAAAATGAAAAGCGGTACTTGCAGCGAGCCTTGAAAAGGTGAAGCTTCCAGTATAAATTCCAAACGTCTATACGAGGTAATGATGCGTTAATTACCATTCCTCAAAAGGCATGCCTTCCTTCGGTCGGCGAGCTTAAGGAATTAGATAATAAACACCGCGTAAACGCGGCTTGTGCTTGCAGTGCTGGTTGTTATTCGTTAGCACGAGGTCAAAATATTTTTTTGCCTCAGTTCTAGGACAACCAGCATCGTTCTTTTCAAACTCTGCTTATTATACCAGCTTCGCATTTTATTTATCATAGTCTCGTTATGCGTCATTTTTCTTAGGGTGTGTTCGGATAAATAAGTAATACTTTTTATTAAAGATTAATCAGATAATAAATTATTAAAATTTAATTATCGTTTACTTGTTTATATAAAAGTCAAATTTGAATATTTGACAAAGAATTAAAATTTATGTTATAATAGACTTGTTAAATATTTGGGTGTTTTAGATAGGTCAAAATGACACACTAGAGCAAAAATGGGGATTTTTAATGAAAATAGCTAGTTTATTTGCAGGAGCAGGCGGTCTTGACTTAGGATTTGAAAAGGCTGGTTATAAAATTGTATTTACAAATGAATATGACAAGACAATCTGGCAAACATTTGAAGCAAACCATCCTTGTAAATTGGACAAGAGGGATATACGTGAAATACAATCATCTGAAGCAACAGATTGCGATGGCATTATTGGAGGTCATCCCTGTCAGTCATGGTCAGAAGCAGGATCGCTCCGTTGCATAAAAGATTCTAGAGGACAGTTATTTTTTGATTATAATAGAATTTTAAATGAAAAAAAACCTAAATTTTTTCTTGCCGAAAATGTTGTTGGTATGCTCTCTGATAGACACACAGAAGCAGTAGAAAATGTTAAGAATCATTTTTCAAAAGCAGGATATAACCTTTCGGTTGATCTTATAAATGTTGTTGATTATGGAATACCGCAAGATCGTAAAAGGTTTTTTTATATTGGAATACGAAAAGATTTAGGATTTACATTTCAATTCCCAGAACCTGTAAAAAATTATATTAATTTAAAACAAGCAATTGGAGACTTAAAAAAGTCTGCTGTTCCTGCACTTTTAAAAAATAAAACAAATCCAAAACAAACTATTCCAAATCATGAGTATTTTGTAGGCAGTTTTTCAACAATTTTTATGAGTCGTAATCGTGTTTGGCAATGGAATGAACCAGGATTTACGGTTCAATCTACTGGACGACAAGCACAATTACATCCACAAGCTCCAAGAACGGTTTTTATTGAACAAAATAAAAGAGCATTTGTAAAAGGAAAAGAACATTTATACAGACGTATGACAATCCGTGAATGTGCTCGTTTACAAACATTTCCAGATGATTTTATATTTTATTATACTGAT
>Ga0209755_10001504_pt1 | contig 35843 bp, 30 predicted proteins | sample TergutCo191P1_FD_187301 | JGI IMG/M metagenome (GOLD analysis project Ga0209755, IMG submission 187301) | Cornitermes sp. P1 segment gut microbial communities from Petit-Saut dam, French Guiana - Co191P1 (SPAdes) (version 2) | ecosystem: Host-associated > Arthropoda: Insects > Digestive system... | reverse complement strand
TCAGGGTCAGAACAGAAGAAGTCGATCCGTCATTTATGTCATTTTTATTCTCCGTGTATAAAACCATCTATCCCATCAAAGTATTCATGAAAGATGAGTTTAAGATGGCGCAATTCAGGCACATAACCGTAGAATCGTGCATAGATAACTACATAAAGGAAACTGTCAACAGGCTTAGTACTACCTCTCTTGATGAAAAAGCCAAAACCATGCCGGGAGAAGCTTTAATCGGAGAAATTCAAAAAGATATCGATCTTCTTGCTACTCAATTTGATTATAACCGTATAAACACTGTAAACCATAAATACGAGCTTGCCGGCGCTTTAAATCAGTTTGTTAAGTATGATTTTAAGGGCTTTTTCAAGAAATTCGACCCTCATTTTGCGGACGGAAGTTTTATTATAGAACCGAAATTTCCGGCTATTAAGACCATTCTAATTGTAGACCAAATCGGCGAATTCCTTACTGTTACACAGCCGTTAAAACCAGAGGAAGACTGGAACGGTTTGCTGGAAATATTCAAAAAGATTGAAGGGCAGGATCTTGTAATTCCTGAACAATTTAATATCATGATCAAGACCTTAAGGGAAATTCACACATCAAAAATATTGGAATTGATGATTCAATACACCCTGAGAAATCCGGTTTGGCAGTGGAAACATTCAACATTTAAGGAAACAGTCGGCGAAACTTGGCTTGATGCCAAGAGAGGCGAGGCAAATGCCTACATTACAAAAATAAACAACACGAAGAAAAGCGGTCAGATAAACGCGTTAACCAAGCAAATTTTTGACTCCGGCGACCTTACCAGACTTGAGTATTACAATGTTCAGCTTAGCGAGCTTTACCGCAAAAAAAATGTAGAATATTTCCTTTATGCAGAAGGTTTAAATTATCTGAAGTCCTTTATGGATGACTACATAGTGAAGGAAATCAAGGAATTGTGTGATATTCTGCTTATCCGGGGTCAATGGACCAACAATACAATGTCAAGGGAGATGAGCGAAGCATTACACGAATTATTGGAAGTACCTGCTGCTATTAATGATTTAGATATTGTTTTATCGGAAGACGGCGCAGACGGTTCCCGCTTACGCGCCGCCATGCTGAGGATTGACAGGGATCCGACGCAAACCCGCTATGTAAACAGCATTGTGAACAAAGTAAACACAGAAGCTTTAGATATTATAAATGATGCCGCTCAGGCATTAATTGTTATCGGAAAGCAGTTAAAGAGCCTTATTGAAGATATTCAAAAAAAACATCCGGAACTGCTTATTAACTGGAGAGAGGTAAATTTAGCTTCAAAAGAGCCGATGCCTCAGAGAATGGTAAATGATTTTAAGAAGATTAATTACTTTGTTCAATTAATGCATCTTTGCACTCAGTAATTATTTCTAAAAATCGGGATTGACTTTTAAAAATTTAGTAGATTATAATTGAAAAAAAGGGGTTGTCATGGAAATTCAAGTTCAGGAACTCATTGATAAGATTAGAAAAGACGGGATTAGGGCGGCGACAGAAGAAGCAAACAAGATCAAAGCGGAAGCTGAAACAGAAGCAAAGCGGCTAATAGACTCAGCAAAAAAAGAAGCTGATGATATTATCAGCCGCGGCAAACTGGACGCGGATCGATCTGAAAAAGCGGGGCTTGCGGCATTGCAGCAGGCATCAAGAAATTTAATTTTGTCATTTAAGGATGAAATACAGGCTCTTTTGAATAAAATAGTAAAAGATACTGTAAACAATAATTACAATGATGATGTAATAAAACAGGCGCTTCCAGAGCTTCTGTCCGCATGGGCTGCAAAGGGCACTGATAATCTTGCCGTTATACTTCCGGAAAACGAGCTTTCAAGGCTTCAGGGTTTCTTTAATGAAAGACTTGCTGCGGAACTCTCAAAAGGCGTTGAATTAAAATCAAACAGAAAGTTATCCTCCGGTTTTAGGATTTCAAATAGAGAAGGTTCTGTTTATTATGATTTTACTTCGGAAGCAGTCGCAAACCTGCTGTCCGGTTTTCTAAATACAAAATTGGCAGGTATTTTAAAAGAGTCTTCAAAAGGAATTTAACTGGTGGGATCATATTATTATTTAATGGCCCAGCTTCCATATCTCATTTATGAGCAAAAGCCGCCGATGTCGTCTTCTGAATTTAAAGACCTCGCAAAATCATTATTAAAATCTAATGACGCGGCTCTTTTTGAAAATCTTTCTTTAACTTGTTCAGAAAAGACAGACTGTGATTTTATCAATAAATGGCAGGAATGGGATAAAATAATGCGTCTTAATCTTGCAAAGCAGCGTGTAATCAAATTAAAACTTGACAGACCTGTTACAGAACCGCAAAGCATTCACCTCGATGCCGCGGCTGTTGCTTCAAAAGCCGTCGATGAATCTTCTCCGTTGGACGCGGAGATTATGCTTGATAAGGCACGCTGGCATGCTATCGAAGAACTTGCAGGCAATGATTATTTCAGCAGGAATACTGTTTATGCTTATTATCTTAAATTGCTGCTGCTGGAGAGACGGCAGATATTCAATGCTGAAAAAGGATTTGCAGAATATAAATCACTGTACGCTTCTATTGCTGACAGCGTACAAAGCGCGGGAGAATCTTTATGATTGGAACTAAAGGTATAGTAACTGCCGTTAACGGCAATATGGTAAGCGTTCGTTTTGACGGAATTGTTTCCATGAACGAAGTCGGTTATGTCAAACTCGGCAATTCACGTTTAAAGAGCGAAGTTATTCGTATTCGCGGCGAAATAAGCCAGCTTCAGGTTTTTGAAATCACCAAAGGTATTTCTATAGGCGATGAAGTTGAATTCACAGGAGACATGTTATCTGTCGAATTAGGACCTGGCTTGCTTGGGCAGGTTTATGACGGTCTTCAAAATCCTCTGCCTAAACTGGCGCAGGCTGCCGGCTTCTTTCTTGAAAGAGGCATTTACCTTGATGCGCTTCCGACAGAGCCAAACTGGGAATTTACTCCTGTAGCAAGACAGGGCGATAAACTTGGGAGAGCCGATACTCTCGGCACAGTACCGGAAGGCTCCTTTACTCACCGTATTATGGTTCCTTTTTATCTGCAAGGCAGTTACACGGTTAACTGGATAAAACCTGCCGGCTCCTATAAAATACGCGAAGTAATCGCAGAGCTGAGAGACGAAAACGGCAACAATGTGCCGGTAACTCTCAGTTTCAAGTGGCCTGTTAAACGCGCTATTGACTGTTACGAAGAGCGCCTTAAACCTGTCGATCCGATGGTTACCCGAGTCCGCCTTATTGATACATTCTTCCCTGTAGCGCGCGGCGGAACCTATTGTATTCCAGGTCCTTTCGGCGCTGGCAAGACAGTTCTTCAGCAGATTACAAGCCGCTTTGCGGATGTCGATATAGTAATTGTAGCGGCGTGCGGCGAGCGCGCTGGCGAGGTTGTAGAAACCTTGATTGAGTTCCCGGAACTTAAAGATGAAAAAACAGGCAGATCCCTCATGGAGAGGACAATTATTATTTGTAACACATCTTCAATGCCTGTCGCAGCCCGCGAAGCTTCGGTTTATACCGCTGTAACGCTTGCCGAATATTACAGGCAGATGGGCTTGCATGTTCTTCTTCTTGCCGACTCGACAAGCCGCTGGGCGCAGGCGATGCGCGAAATGTCAGGAAGATTGGAAGAGATCCCCGGTGAAGAAGCGTTCCCCGCGTACATGGAATCAACAATTGCCAGCTTCTACGAGAGAGCTGGTATTGTCCGCCTTCGGGATGGAAAACTCGGCTCTGTTACAATCGGCGGAACGGTAAGTCCTGCCGGAGGTAACTTTGAAGAGCCTGTAACGCAGGCAACATTAAAAGTTGTCGGAGCGTTCCACGGTCTTTCCCGCGAAAGATCAGATGCGCGCAAATTTCCCGCAATTCATCCTCTTGATTCGTGGTCGAAGTACAAGGGAATTATCAGCCCAGAAAAAGTTGGATACGCGCACGGCTTTCTGCGCCGCAGTTCGGAAGTTGAACAAATGATGAAAGTTGTCGGCGAAGAAGGAACAAGCAACGAGGATTACATCATTTATTTAAAGGGCGATCTTGTCGATTCAGTTTATTTCCAGCAGAACTCCTTTGACGCGGTCGATGCCGCTGTAAAACCGGAAAGACAGATTTATGTCTTTACCAAACTGCTGGTTATCCTTGCGTCGCAATTCAGCTTTCCGGACAAAAACGAAGCTCGTTCATGGTTTAACAGACTTCGTCAGAAATTCCTTGATTACAATGGTTCAGTATGGAAGAGCGAACGGTTTGACGCTCTTGAGGCGGAAATTGAAGGCGCGATAAGGACTCAATCAAAGGGACTGGATAAGGCTGCCGAAAAAATAATTATCTAGGATGTTATGAAACATCGTTTCATATTCGATTTAAAAACGCCGCAAAGCGGCGCTAAGTTGAGGATAAAATGAATAAGGTATACAGCAAAATTGAATCAATTACAGGAAGCGTTATTACCGTAAAAGCGGACGGTATCCGTTACGGTGATCTTGCGGAAGTCGATACGGTATTCGGCACTTCGCTTGCAGAGGTAAACCGTTTGCAGGGCGATATTGTCTCCCTTCAGGTTTTTGCAGGCGGCCGCGGTATTTCTACAGGGGACACAGTCCGCTTTTTGGGACGCCCGATGCAGGTTCCGTTTTCTGAAAATTTGATGGGAAGGGTTTTTTCCGGTTCCGGAAAACCGCGCGATAACGGTCCTGAATTAACAGAAAACAAAATACCAATCGGCGGACCTTCTGTAAATCCTTCGCAGCGTATTATTCCGCGTAACATGATCCGCACCGGTATTCCGATGATCGATCTTTTTAATACATTGGTTGTTTCTCAAAAGCTGCCTATCTTTTCAGTTTCCGGCGAACCTTACAACGAGCTTCTTGCCCGTATCGCCATGCAGGCGGAAGTTGATGTAATCGTACTCGGAGGCATGGGACTTAAATACGACGATTATCTTAATTTTAAGGATACCCTCGAATCAGGAGGAGCGCTTGCAAGAACTGTTATGTTCGTTCATACGGCAAGCGATCCTACAGTTGAATGTCTTATGATTCCAGATATGTCGCTTGCTGTAGCAGAGCAGTTCGCTCTTCAGGGAAAAGACGTTTTAGTCCTTCTTACCGACATGACAAACTTTGCGGACGCGATGAAAGAAATATCGATCATTCAGGAACAGGTTCCTTCAAACCGCGGATACCCGGGCGACCTTTACAGCCAGCTTGCAAGCCGTTATGAAAAAGCGGTCGACTTTGAAACAGCCGGTTCCATCACAGTTCTCGGCGTTACCACAATGCCCGGCGACGATGTTACTCACCCTGTACCGGACAACACAGGTTACATTACCGAAGGTCAGTATTATTTAAAGAATGGACGCATCGAACCTTTCGGCTCTCTTTCGCGTCTTAAACAGCAGGTTAACGGAAAAACACGCGAAGATCACAGAGCCCTAATGGACGGCATGATAAAGCTTTATTCGGCATTCCGTGATACGCTGGAAAAAAAGGCGATGGGCTTTGTTATGAGCAACTGGGACGAAAAATTATTAAAATACGGCGAACAGTTCGAAACCAGAATGATGGATCTCTCTGTAAATATTCCGCTGGAAAAAGCGCTGGATTTGGGATGGGAAATTCTTTCTGACTGTTTTAATCCTGAAGAAACAGGACTTCGCACAGAACTGATTAGAAAATTCTGGCCGAATAATTAATTAGGAAGAGAAATGGCAAAAATCAGGCTCACCAAGAATGAGCTTAAAAAACAAAAAGATTCTCTTAAAATGTACAAGCGTTATCTGCCGACGCTGATGCTGAAAAAGCAGCAGCTGCAGGGCGAGATTCGCATAACGGAAATACGTCTTCGCGAACTGCAGATCGAATTAAAACAATTGGACGAATCTTTTAAAGTATGGATCGCGGTATTCGGAGAGACTGGAATTTTCACAAAAGATATCGTTAAAATAACCAATCTGCGCACCGGTTACGGAAATGTCGCAGGCGTTCCGATACCGATTTTTGAAGGCGCTGATTTTAAAATAGAGGAGTATGATTTAGCATCGACTCCCCTTTGGCTGGATAAGGCAGTTGAATCCATGAAACAGGCGCTCCTTCTTACGCTCGAAGCTGATATTGTAGAAGAGCAGAAAAAAAAGCTTGATAAGGAGCTTCGCACAACAACGCAGCGCGTAAATCTTTTTGAGAAAATTAAAATACCGGAAGCCAGAGGCAATATCAAAAAAATTGAAGTGTATCTGGGCGATCAGCAGACAGCCGCAGTTGTACGCGGAAAAATAGCAAAGTCCGGCTTTGAAAAGGCGGCGAAATAATGAGGAGGCAGTTCTAATGATTTTACCAATGAAAAAAGTATGCCTCATGGTACAGGAAAAAACATCAGAGGATGCTTTAATAAAATTACGAAAACTCGGAGTTCTTCATTTAGAGAAAAAAAACGTGCCATTGGATGTAAACTCCAATGCGTTAAAAAATAAAACAAAAGTTGAAGACGCGATGGGTCTTATTCAGGATTTTAAACCGCCCAAGAAAAAGAAACAGCCTGCGGAACCGTATGACAGCAGAAACGGAAGGGAACGCCGTAAAGTGCCAGTTGGCATGCACAGAGGGCGGCGCGCAACTGATGTCTTCGGCACAGATGCCGAAGCTCCGTATTCCATAGAAGCGGTTCGCGCTCCCAAAAGACCGTATCTTCCCGATCTCTTAAACGGATTTGGAGATGAAAGAAAAGCATTAAAAGAGCAAAACACAATTTTAAGCCGCGAGGTATCCCGCATCCAGGGATGGGGAGATTTTAATCCTGCGGGAATGGAAGAAATTATCAATTATGGAATTCCTGTTTATCTGTATGAGATTTCTCCGGAAGTTTTTGAACATTTAAACAAGGATGTTCAATACATTAAAATAAAAAGCGACAAATCAGTTATCCGTATTGCTGTCTTTGAAAATAAAATACCCGATATAGCGCCGTTCCAGCTGCCGAAAAAACGCGTATCTGAAATTTTTCAGGATTTGGACGCGAATAAAATTGCGCTTAAAAAAATAGAAGATAAACTAAGCACCTTTGCTGACCGCCGTCCTGCCTTGAATAAAGAGATGGCAAAAGTTATGTATGATCTGGAATTTGAAACAGCAGCCGCAGGTATGGAATCAGTGGAAAATATTCCTGCTGGATCAGGTCTTTCCTGGCTGTCAGGTTATGCGCCGGATGAAGACATCGGTAAAATTAAGAAAAAGGCGGAAGAAAACGGCTGGGCATTATCAATATATCAGCCTGCAAAGGACGATGAAAAAGTGCCGACAAAACTTAAAAATAATAAATTTGTCAGTCTTCTTAAGCCCATAACAGGTTTTCTTGAGATTGTTCCCGGATACCGTGAATATGATATTTCGCCGTTTTTCCTTTTCTTCTTCTGTATTTTCTTCAGTATGATTTACGGCGATGCGGGTTATGGTATGCTTCTTTCCTTAACCGCGGTATTTGGAATTATTTCTATGATATCAAAGAAAAAAAATGTTCCGCTTGCGCTTCAGATGCTGTTGCTGCTTGGTATATGTAACACAACATGGGGAACTCTTACCTGTTCATGGTTCGCCGTCGAAGTAGAAAAAGTTCCGCAGTTTCTTAAGGATATATCGCTTTCATACATATCAAACGCAAAAACAACGGATCAAAGAGTAATCGATCAAAATATGCAGCTATTCTGTTTTACTCTTGGGCTGGTGCATTTATCGGTTGCGCATATTGTAAATATGTTCAGGTGCAAGTCTCTTAGGATTTTGGGAGAATTGGGGCAAATTGCGATGTTAGTTGGAATGTACAATGTAGTACTTTTCCTGATTGTCAGCAATGAAGTAAGAAGAATAGAATTAAATCCGGTATCGATTTACTTAATCGCAGGCGGATTCTTATTCAACTTCCTGTTCAGTTCCTACCAAAAAAGCATGGGGCAGGCAATAATGTCGAGTCTTAAAAATATAATGTCTGTCATATTGGGCATTGTAAATATATTCTCCGATATTATGTCTTATATCAGGCTTTGGGCAGTCGGTCTTGCGGGAGCGGCAATTGCAGGAACAGTTAATTCGCTTGCAGGTCCCGCGCTGGGAAGTTTCCTGATTTTTGCGGGAATCATCCTTCTTATTTTCGGGCACGGTATGAATATTGTGCTTAACGTACTTTCTGTATTGGTTCACGGAGTGCGTTTAAATACATTGGAATTTTCCGGGCATGTCGGTCTTACCTGGTCAGGGACGGCGTACAAGCCCTTTGCTGAAAAAGTAATAAAATAAAGATCTAAGGAGAGAAGTATGAATTTAGGATTATTGGGAGCCGGTCTGGTACTTGGTATAGCAGCCTGCGGCTCAGGTTTGGGAATTGGGTGCTGCGCAAATGCGGCAATCGGAGCTTGGAAAAAATGTTTTATATCAAACAAAGCAGCTCCAATGACATTCCTCGTATTCGCAGGGTTTCCGTTAACCCAGACATTTTATGCCTTTATCTTGATGGGACAGATAAAAACAGCGGCTTTTGCAAACCCGGATAACGGATTGCTTTATCTCGCGTTCGCAGTCGCCTCAGGGTTGGCAATTGGGTTTACAGCCTTTGTTCAGGGAAAAGCCGGAGCCTTTGCCTGCGATGCCCTCGCGGAAACAGGAAAAGGTTTTGCCCAGTACATCAGCGTTATTGGTATTTCTGAACCTGTCGCTCTCTTTGCGATGGTTCTAACCATGATCAGCTTGTAAGTTTGCATAGAGGCACGATAAACGACATTGTGCGCAGCGGATGTCGTTTATCGCTCTGTTATAAAGGAAAGTCGTAAGCCGCCATTAATTTAATATTGTCAAAACTCTGGTTAATTTATATAATCAAAAAAAGATTTAAAATCTTACTGGTCGAGTAGCTCAGTGGATAGAGCAGTTGCCTTCTAAGCAACTGGTCGGGAGTTCGATTCTCTCCTCGATCAAAAAATAAATCTAAGACAGGTTTTTTTTAAACTGCATTTTTGAACAATCAAGTTAATCACATTTTTAATTTTTCGAGCAGGAGTTCTTTAAATTTTAAAGTTGACTCATTATTCGGTTCTAGCGAGAGAGAGTTTTCACAGTCGGCGAGCGCCTGAGGATAATCGCCGATGTGATAATAAGACTGACCTCTTCTGAATAGACAGAATGACTGATATGGATTTACAGTTAAAGATAAGGTATAGTCGTCTATTGCCTGTGAATATTGTTTTAATACTGAATAAACAACACCGCGGTAATACGCCGCTTTATAAGAGTTTTTATCATGTTCAAGAGAGGATGAAAAATCTTCGATGGCTTCGTTGTATTTTGAACAGGCGAAATATGCCATTCCGCGGTGTTTATAAATAATTGAACATATATCACCGCTTGGCTTTAATTCCAATATTTTTGAATACTGATTGATTGCTTCATTAAAACGGTTTTGATTATGAGCTGAAAGAGCATTAACCAGAAGATCGTCAATACTTATATTATAATTATCATTGTTAATTATAGATTCATCAGAAAGAGGAGGGATGGACTTTACCTGTTCATTGGAAAAAAGGAGTTCATCTGTAGATTCCTCGATCTTTTGGAAAAAACTCTCGCGTCTTTTGCTCATTTCCTTGCTGAATTTTCGCTGGTAACTTCTGATTTCCTGAAAAATGATGTCGGCAAGCGATAAACTGGCGTTTACTGCAGCAAGTTTTCGCTTCATGGGCTCGTCAAACGGACTGAACTCAGCTTTGTAAACAAGCTCATGTTCAACCTCTGCCCAGGCATCCTGTAAAATTGTGCGTATCTGTATTTCTGCAATATTTGATCCGGGATTTCCGTATTTTTTTGTTAATTTTTCCGGTATTCTTACCAAAAGATGTATTGATTCATAACCAAACTCTTTAAATGAATAATGTCCTTTAATTTCACGTTCTATTACGTTAAAATTATTACAAATTAAATCTTCTGCAGATTGTAAATCTTCGATAAAAGGACAAATTACCCTTACGCCAAAAAGATCTGTAATGACAGGCTCTTGCATACCTGTTTTTAAAAGCCGGATATATTTTGAATAATAACTGGTAAAGTTTTTTATTCTTCCGCTGACTACAGGATTTGTATCGAGGGAGGAAAGTACATTATCAACTATTACCTTTAATTCATTGACAATTAAATGACGAACCTCTGCATATTCTTCATATTGATTTTTTAAAATATTTTTATCAGCACGGCTGCTTTTATCTTTTGTATTTTCCATCTTTTTTTAAACAAGACCATATTAATAAAAAAGCTGTCTGAAAATCACTGATTTCCAGACAGCTCATCTCATAAAAGGCGCATGCCTTTTTAACTTATCTTATTGCTGGCGTCCTGTATTTCCGAATGGAAGTTCGGTAGCCATTCTTTGTTGTTCAAGATAACGAAGAACCTGATTCTGACCAAAGCGTTCCATTTCCCAAACTTTGCGTGCTTCTTCGCGGGTCTGGATGATGTTCCATACTGCTTCGTCGTTGATATCGCGGTTTGCATCAAGAACTGCTTTGTCATAAATTACAGCTACTTCCTTGAAGTATGTAACAAAGTCGCCGCCCATTCTGGCTGCATCACGCTGAATAAGGAATCCGCCGAATTTTATGAACGGAGTATTAAACGGATAAAGAGGGACAATTCTCATTTCGCGGTTTCTTGATTCTGCTAAATAAGCCGGATTTCTCCATGTAAGTTCTCTCCAGCCGTCAAAGTTAAGATAACCCATGAAAATTGTTCTTTCATTGCCCATACTGTCAATAATGATTGTTGAGAGACCATGAGGGAAATTCAAGCCGTAAACCTGAACTTTAATTTCGCGGATAACGCCGACATTCTTAATAACGCCGAAAGCGGGCGAAGTAGCTCTGCCGTTGTCATCATACTGCTGAGCTTCAAAACGGCTCTTGGAATTGACAACATCTGCCTCTTCCATAGGTTGAACAGTACCGTCACTGCCGACTGTCGACATTTCATAAGCTGGAATATCAAAAGGCGGTTTAATTAATGCCCATGAATTGAACGGTTCTACAGGGAAACGAACCCTGACACCCATGACAATCGCTTCTTCTTCGACCCTCGCTCCGTCACGCAGGTAACCTCTTGTTTTTGCCTGTCTTGTACGGCTGAGAGTTACATTATCAACTGACCTGGAAGAGGATGCAAGAATTACTTCCCAATTCTCTATTGCCAGGGAGGTTTTCATGAATCCTTTTTGATCCGGTGTAAAAGATCCCCCTGCAACGTGAGCAAAATCCATCACTGTTTGCTGATGTTGATTAGGCGTATCATTGGGATCATTTTCACCTAACTTGACAGTAATATCCGCAGCAAGCAGGGAAAAGTCAATAAGAACACCTTCCTCGGCAAACAACGGAACCGAAAGCATCGCAATTACGACTAGAATGAGCAACTTTTTCATGTAAAGCTCCTTTAAAACACTTCTTTCAAAAATTTTTGTTAATTCAAATTCTATAAAATTATTAATATTTTGTCAACGACAAAACATTAAATTTTCATGTTTTTTGTGTTTTTCCCGGATTTTATACTCCGGCAAAAAAACCTTGATTATCAGCTCCTTCCTGATAGAACTCATATACAAAAATGGCGTTCCCATCGATGAAAAAACGCACATCTTTAATATAAGGAAAATTCCTCAGAATACTGGAATATAAAGTACGGAAGTTATCAAGCGTCTTTCCGCCTTCTATGGGAGGCAGCGCCGCATTATCGCTAAAATCGGCATAAACCACCCCATCCCGGTATAAAAGGGATTTAAGTTTAGTTTCTCTTGGGAAAAGAGGAAGCAAACCAGGGGAAACAGGTCCTAAAAGCGTTTCATCAACATAACGGATAATATCAACTTCCCGTGATGGTGAATGCTTCAGCATCCTGTCTTCTACTACTAAAATCCCGTCTCTTATAGTATAAAATACAAAAGTTCTTCTTGCAAGCCCTAAATATAAAAATTCTGTAAGCGCTACAGCGGCTAATATTAATATCAGTATAAGACACCGGCTTGAAGGTGAAAAGAGAAAATTTTTAACAGGTTCAAAAGTTGTCTTAATAAAACCGCTCGCTAACGTTCAAAAATACCAATAAAATTTGTTATCCCATTATACAGTGAATTTGAAAATTTTTGCAAGCCGTCTTCGCTTGTCATAAGCAGCATATCCTGCCGGTTGGAAACAAATCCGAGTTCGACAAGGACTGCCGGCATCCGGCTGTTTTTGACAACAAACCAGTTATTGGCTTTAAGTCCGCGAGAAGGCACAGAACTGCCGAAATTTTTATTAAATCCCTGAAGAATCATATTTGCCAGCAGAATGCTTTCTGTAGTAAATTCTTCGTTAAGCATTCCGTTTAAAATTGCCATAATATCTGACGAGTAATTATAACTTGTATTGTTAATCAGGGAGCGGCGCTGTCCTGATGGTATATGCCAGACTTCATAACCTCGCGCATTGGCGCTTGAACCCCAGTTAGCGTGTATCGAAATAAAAATTACGGATTCATTTTCCTTTACTGTTACGGCATTTGCCATGTCGGATCGATAATCCAAAGTGCGGTAGATATCAGAATCCCTTGTCATTAAAATTCGTTTATCTGGATATGTTTTAACAAGCTGATCACGAAGCCTGAGAGCAACATTTAAAACAATATCTTTTTCATTAACCTTTGTATTCTTGCCGTTTATTGAAAAATTCCCTACTGTTCCAGGATCGCGTCCGCCGTGTCCCGGATCGATAATTATTACCGCAACGCGGAATTTGGAAATATCATTTTCATAAAGGCGTGTAAATGTATTTTTTAAAGTAGCGACAAAGGCATCAGGAAAAACCAGTTTTCCCTTATCATTATACGGAAGGGCGACATTAAAAAGTTCCTGATTGTTAAATAAAAGATAGCCCTTTTCGCCTTCGCGCGAAGCTACGGAAAAAGTTCCGTAATGATCGCCTACATTAAAAATGCCGTCTTTAAAAAGCGGATCCCAGCGGAATTGTACAGGCTGGTTAGGTGATATCGCTGAAAGAGCGTTTAACGTTTCGTCCAGAGATAGAGCGGAGAGGGAATGAGGAATTAGGAGAACAAAAAGATATAGAATTATTGTCAGTTTGATGCCTGTTTTTTTCATTTTTCTCCCAATGTATCGATATAGTAAACCGCTCCCTGATATGAGCCGCGTATTAGGGATGCCCAGAATGAGCGTCCCAGTCTTACTATATTTTCGGCATTTTCAGTTGTGATCGGTAGAGACAAACCTGTTAAAAGACGGACTGCTTCAATAGCGTCGTTGATACTTCTTCCCATGTAATCTTTTGCATTTGATGATTGAAATTCCGCAAATGGAATTATGCGGGGAGTAGGGAGTGGGGAGTGGTGATTGGGGAGCGGAGAATTTGGAATTGTCTCTGGGAGTTTTTTTAAGGCATCCCGTAACTCATCTGTTAATTCAAAAGCATCGGGAGGAAATTTTTGCTTTTCGTTTCTGCCCTGCATCTCCGCCAGAAATTCTTTTGTTCCAATGTCTTTTGGATCGAGCTTTATCAGGATTGAACGCGCGGCTGTTTCTGCGGCGGCTATTGCAGTCTCTCTATCCGGCGCGGAAACGATAATGTTCCCGCACTTTGTAACATTATTCTCAGGAAAGGAAACCTTATCTCCTTCTTTAACGCGCAAAAAGAAATCATTAACATAATTCTCTGTTAGCTGCTCATTGCCTGTTATTCCTGCATTTTTAATTCCTGATTCCTCAATTCTGCTTTTTACTATTTCTTTTATCGTTCCAGGTATCGAAATAAAAGCCCTTTCGGCGCACGTCCATTTCTTTAGCGGTTTTAACTCCAAAGGTTCGCGTCCCATTGCGGCGAGGATGGCGGCTTTAACAGGCAGAACTCCTGAAGAATACGGATATGTCCATCCTGACATATAACCTCCCGAAAGACGCGCCGCAATTTCACCTATCATTGCGCGCGAAGAGCCGTTAGCTGTCAATTTGATGTCGCCCTTTGCGGCTCCTATGCTGTCCTTTCCGTCAAGTCCAAGCGCATTTATGCCGGCGCGGAATGTATCCAATAGCGCTTGTTGTTTTTCCTCATCGATGACTGCCGGCATTGTGTGTCCCATCTCTATAAAAAAAGGCGGAAAGAAAATATGTCTGTCCGCAAGACCGCAGATTGTAACTTCTCCGTGATACACAATCGCGTCCACGGAAAATTCAGGACCTTCCATAAAGTGCTCGGCTATTACGCGTCCTGAGCGAGAAAAATTTAACGCTGTCATGACAGCTTCATAAAATTCATCGATACTGTCTACACGGCGGCATCCGCGGCTTCCCATGTTGTCGACTGGTTTTATTACCAAGGGGAACCGCAGAGGAAGTGTTGAATTAGGAATGAGAAACGGCGAATCCGGCGTGATGATAAAAAATTCAGGGGAGGGTAGAGACGCTTTTTTAAAACATTCGCGCATTCTGGATTTATCTGACGCGTTTAACGCGGCTTCGTACGGGATGCCCGGTAAACCCAGTTTTTCCGCGACCCACGCTACGCTGGCGGAAAAATCCGTACCTGCTGTCATTATTCCCAAACGGTTTGTTGCACTTTGCACCTTACGCGCAAATGTTTCGATCCCTTCTTTGTCTTTAAGATCGATTTGTTCAAATCTGTCAGCTAACGAAATACACGGCGCGGAAGAACTGCCGTCAAGTACGATGGTGTAATAACCTAATTCCTTTGCGATATTTATGGCAGGTCCCTGCATGACTCCCGCGCCAAGGATGATTATGCTTTCTTTCATGTTTACTCCTGAATTCAATTGAGCTTTCACAAAACTTTTTTTTGGAAAAGCTCAATTATTTAATTTTTATTCACTGCGTATACTTCGAAAGTATCTCCAAGTTTAAAAAGTTTGCTTATAACAAGTTGTATCATGTAAATTGGATTTGTTTTATTTTTTGCCGATTTTCCCAGCACAGGAAATCTTTCCGGATGATGACCTGAGACAACTGTTTTTTTTACTTTAAATCCCGCAAGTGACAGCGCTTTTTTTATCATTTTCGGCGACCATACCGTGAAGTGATCGGCTGGGCTGTTTGATAAAAATTTACCAAGGTTTGATTTCCCCGAGATGCCGGAAAATGAAGGCGTTGAAAAGGCAAATATGCCGTTTGGTTTTAAAAGTTTTTTTATTTCTGTCAGTACCGTGACGCAATCTTTAAAGTGTTCGATTACATACCACATTGTTATTACTTCGAATGGAGCAGGGAGCGTGGAATTTGGAATGGGAAAAAAACCGCGGACTGCCGTTATATGTAACTTTTGATTTACATAATCCACAGCGTCTTGCGCGGGATCAATTCCCGCCGGAGAGAAGCCTTCTTCTTTTGCAGCCGCTAAAAATGGACCATAAGCGCAGCCTATGTCAAGGAGAGAAGGAAGCTCGCAATTTTTATTCTGTTCTCCCTGCGTTTTGTAAACTGAAGGTTTGCCCTTTATGCGGGATAAAATTTGCGAAATAATTTTTAAACGGTTCTTCCCTGCTTTTTTTATATTCTCAAAATCTTCAAGGTAAGTTTTACCGTACTGGTTTTTGTATGATTCAAAAAAATATTCTTTTTCATATTCAACCGGAGCGGGATTGATTCTGTCCATGTAAATTACGCCGCATTCCGGGCAGCGTTTGTAAGTGCGATCATTAAAACGGGCTGTGCTTTTCTTTGGCGTATTACCGCGGCAAACAGGACAATTTTTATTGACAACAGGCGAAAAACCGCTGATTAATCCGGCAAGAGATTTGTTATTTAAGCGCGGCTCAAACAAGCCTGCTGTTGGATGTTTTTTTCTTTCTTTGTTAGAATTTAAGTAATACTGTTTTTTTATATTTTTTATTGAAAATGATTTAAATCCTGCGGCTTTAGCCAGTTTTCTATGGTATTTTGTGGGATGAGCGAGCAAAACATTGGTTCCTGCAAACAACGCTTCGTAAGCTGTTAATCCATAGTGTGTGATTATTAATTCATATTCGCAAAGATGTTCCGAAAGATTTGGAATTGCGTCTAACGCTTTTATGGAATCAGGAATTTGGAGTGAAGAATCAGGAGTGTTAAGAGCGCCTTTTATCAGTGTTATGTCAAATTGATTATTATTTTTCATTTTTAGAAGCTTACTTATTGTTTTTACGCCAAGACCAGCCGTATCTTCATGTCCAAATGCAATCAAAATTTTTATTGACTGGTTAACATCAATTGTTTTAACTTCATTCTCGTTAATACGCCCTGTTTGCTGCTCTCCATTTTTATCCGTTCGTATTGATTCGTTTGCGAACCGGAACTTAGAGTCCTCGGTAAAATTTTTTAACAATAATGACGGCGAAGCGATATTCGCCGCTGGTTTTCCAAGTTTTTCCGGCACAAGAATATCAATCAAAAAATCAAAGTTATCTCTGCATTTACCGCCTTCATCGATCCCGATAACCGGAGCGATTTTTTTCCATCGTAAAAGCTCTTCTGCAGATGTTTGAAAGCTGTCTAAAATAATTAATTCAAATGGTTCATTCCTTATTCCTGCCTCATTATTAATACACCATTCAATATTAAATTTCATGGATTGAAGAAGAGCCGCGGTTTTTTCAGTTTGAGAAGAAAGAAAAAGAAACGCGCTGCGGTTCGCGGCGCGCAAATCTTTTACCAGATTAACACAGCGCGTCAGGTGTCCTCCGCCTCGTCCGGGCTCTGCGGCAGGAACTATCAATATCATTTAATTTCCTCCGCCTTTGCAGGCGAAAATTCTGTTATACGCATTAATAATTGCGCTTCCGTTATAACGGAGAGGTTCATCCTTTAACGCGGAGTACAATTCCACAGCGCGATCATAATCTTCCTGAGTGTCGACCGTTACGCGTATTTCAGGATGATTCCACAGAGAGGGAGCGGAAGGCCGGTGCAGTTTAAAGATTTCAGGATGATTGTATAAATATGGGCAGACATGTTCGCGTTCGGATGGAAGAGACGCTTCGTTTGAGGCGCGGAGAAGAGCCGATGCCGCTGCTGATTCAACTCCGGCACCGTATGGAAGGTTAAGGAAACCCGCGTAATCGGAATTAAGAGAGGCGGCTTCATTGTTGATCGCCGCAGCCGCGTCCGCAAAAACAAAAGGGTTGTCGCCGGTTGCTCTTATTACGCGGTTAATCGAAAATTTTCTGATAACCTGACAATAACGTTCTAATACATCATCCTTTGGGCCTGCGAAAATCCGAAAGCCGGCTTCATCCGCAAGCGGCGCGAAACTTGAATAAGAATCTTCTGTGCAGGCGAGGATTCCAAGACCGGCATGAACATTATTTAACGCTTCCATTACGCGAAGAATTATTGGTTTGCCGTCAAGCGGAAGAAGGGCTTTCCCCGGCAATCTTGAAGAATCAATGCGGGCCTGCAAAACAACTGCTGTCAATTTAGTCTCCTAAAGAGAATGATTCGCCTACGTTAGCTGAAACATTATTTTCATCGTGAATGACGGAACCGGAAATGGTTGATGTGTCCCAGAGGCTTGTTACTGCGTGCGCGTCGCATTTCCATCTGTATTTGTTTATTTTTACCCAGCGGCGCACTTCTTTAAATTCTTCCCACGCGGAAGAAAGGTCTTCTCCTGATTTAAACAGAAAACCCGGAAAACTGTAAAACGAAAGATGAGCGTAATCATTTTTAAAAACCGCGGCGAGATTTTTTAAATAAAAGCGTTTATAACTGTCTTTTACAGAGTAATTTTCCCGGGGAAGTTCGCCGTCATAAGATAATTTGTAGTGGAGATTTATCGCTATCTCTTCTCCCCATAAATGAGCGCGAAAACCAAAATCCATCAGCTGCCAATAAGTTTGATCCAGTGTTATGTCAAATCCGCCTGTGTGAATAAAACGCTGCCTGTCATAAATTCCGATTCCGTCATAAGGATAGAGAGTTAAGCCTCCGTCATGCAGAGGATCCATAAAACAGGTTCGTATTTTTTTCCGCCATGTTACAGGAGCTGTCAGGGTCGGCAATACTTCATAGTTTGAATTCATAATCATGGGAACGGTACACAGTCTTTTAAAACCAATTTTTTTTTCGCTGTTGTCTTCGTTTTCCCCGGAGCTGACACTGAGCCTTTCTGCCATCCTTCTTGCGGTTCCTCCAGCTATTATTTTCATATCGCTGTGCATGACGAAGAAAAGCGGGCTTTCGATTTCTGAAGCCGCGAGATTTATCCTGCATCCTAGGTTGATTTGATTTTCAGGAAGAATAAAACGAACAAAGGGAAAACGTCCGGACAGCTCTTCGATATCATAATGAGGCGAACAGGACTCTATGGAAATGACATTATCAAAACCAGCTTTTTCCAAATCCTGAAAAATTGATCTTCGCGGAGGCCCCGGACGGTTTAATACAACGGCTGAAATTCCCGCAGAGCCGCTGCGCTCTTTTCCGCCGACAGCCGTATAAGGAATTATTTTTTCATTAAAAATTGTAGGTATAGTATTCATCGCAATCCGCGCAAATTCCGGAATAATTTTTTTTGCATTGTTCTTTATTGTACTTTTCTCCGTTATGCCAAATATCTTCCAGTGAATCATTAAAAATATTTCCGGGAATCCGCGCTTTTTCTCCTTTAAAAACAGAAAGGTCTTCCCTGCAAAGAAGCGCTGTGCCGTCAATTAAAACCGGCAAGTCCCTCATGATGTGCCAGCAGCATTGACGGATAACAGGCGATATATCGGAAGCCTGTCTTTTTTCCATGCTGCCGCAGAAATCATCATATTTTTGAATTATAATGTTTTTTTCGCCGTTAGGGGCATTTTCTTCCCAGTAACGGTAAAATTTTTCTGTATCGTCATGTGAATCCTTAACGCGGACAGCCTGCACATAACAATCTTTGGGGAACAATTGTAAAAGTTTCCTCGCACAGTCCTGGGCTTCGGCAAATCCGGCTCCGCGCAGTTGCGCATAACGCTGCGCGTCAGATGTATCCAATGACACAATCCAGGAAAGCGGCGATAAAGCGTTTTTCCCCTGTTTTATTTTTTGCGCTGACTGCAAAGCGGATTCAAGTTCCTCATTTTTCCAGCCAAGTCCGGAAGTCTCTATAATTAACGCAAGTTCCGGTCGCGATAAAACCGCTTCTATTAATTTTAATTTTTCGGGGTGCAGGCTTAATTCGCCCCAGAGCGAAAGATCGATAACCGCGTCGCCTGAAAAATCAATAATCTTGTCCAGTATCGACTCAAATTTTTCCGCCTCCATAAAATCCTTGCGTCCATTTGAGTCTGTAAAAACAGGATACGGGCAGATAACGCACTTTTGCGGACAGCCTCCGTAAACCTGAATGGGATAAAAACTTGGCAGAGTGCGCAGTATCTCCGGCTGATTTTCGATAATGCGTTCAACATCTGCGGCGGAAGGTATATTGCCGCCTGCGGCGGATAGAAAATTTTTTAACAGTAAAATATTCCGTTTTGAGTCTGCGCAAAAATTAATTCTGTGGCAGCGAAGATCAACGCTTGATATTTCTGCTTCTATATCAAACGCGTTTATGTCTTTTTGAATGACCGAAAAAAGCATATCTCTTTGCGCAGGTTCATCTTCAGTTAAGATATTGGCAAGGATGCCTGCAGTTCCGGGGGAGAGTATCTCAGGGGCAAGACCGTAAGGCCATCCGTCAGCATAGGAATATTCCGCCGCATAACGAATATGTCTTTCCGCAAGAGCGCCAGCCAGAGCCGGATCAAGAAAAGGGCAGTCCGCGAAGACAAAATAAATGCAATCAAAATCTGATTGTAATTGCGAAATTTTTTCAAGAATGGTTTTTTTGCTCCAGTTATCATTTTTTTCGATCTGAATTCCGGTTAAAAAAGTAAAATCGCCGTCCGCCGGAGCTAAAAGAACTGTTTTTCCAAGACCTGCGAATTTGGAAGCCTGTTCAAAAGCAAGCTGAATCGCGTTCTTCCCGTCATAAACAGGTTCAAAAGCCTGTTTTGTCAGACTGCCCGCATATAAAATTAATAAATTATTCATACTTTCCCATTATCGGCTTTTTATTAATTCCACATTCCTAATTATTCCCAAGCAGTTTAATTCTCGCGAAAATATAGTCCAGTCTGTTGTGATTAAGAACCGCGCGGCGATACGGGTATCCGCTGATACCGTCCAGTTTGTAGCCGCCGCGGATTACGAATTTATTGCTTTTTCCTTCTGTAAACCAGTAAATCAGGGCAATCTCCTCGTGCGTCATTTCAATTGCGTTTAAACCTTTTTTTCCAAGAGTGCAGCCGGAGTTAAAAAGACAGGGAACAGGCAGTTCGTCGCCGTACAGACTCTGACGGAGTACATCGCGACGTTCTTTCCGTTTAAGTTTTCCAAGCTCCTTACGCAGGGCGGTAACTTCATTTTCTATTCGCTGACGATCTTGACCTGTAGAAGCAGGATAGTCATGGCAAAGGCGTTCAATCTCAAATTTGATAAAGTCAAAACGTCCCAATGATTCAAAGAGCGGACGATGTGTATGACCAATGATTGAAAGGCATGTGTTTTTCATGGAAAAAGCGTAGGCTTCTTTTTCGATACGGAAACGTTTGTGCGGATTGCGTGAATCTGAAATATTTTTAATGCCCATGGGTGTAAGAATATATCTGACTAATAGCTCCAGCAATCTGCTGAATCTGACATAAAAACTTGATAATTGATGACCGTGAAAAACATACGCAGGAACAGTTCCTGTCTCAATTTTAAGAGCCGTATGAATCTGATAGGGATATGACGTATTTTTATAAAAAAGCAAGCGTTCATCATGGTTGCCTATAACTTTATAAAGCCTGTTTTCGGCGGAAAACAAGTTGAATACCCTGTACAGTCTCGCCCATTTTTCCCGTATATAATCCAGTGAATACCTATGGAGTTCTTCAATATCGCCGTTTAAAACAAGAGTCCAGCCGTTTTTAAAGTAATATTCTTCGAGAATACAGGTTAGCATCTCACCGTTATGATTAAGATCGTCTCTTGAGCCTGATCCCATGTGCAGATCGCTGATTATAAGTATCTTGCCGCCTTTTGATATATCCAGCGTTGATGAAGCGGGGAAATCTTCTTCGCGAAGGCGGTCTAAAAAGATTTTATCGGGCATTGGGCCATCAAGGACTTGAACCTCGGACCAAGAGATTATGAGTCTCCTGCTCTAACCAACTGAGCTAATGGCCCCTTTTGTTTTTAAGTTAATAAGTACTCTTTAAAATGTCAAGAGCAAATAAACCAAAAAAACACCGTTTTATATCTTCCGTGTCTACTTTTATTATGAATAAATTATGTGTATAATGAGAATATGTGGTCTCCTGCCGAACCTGTAAAGAGAATTTTTTATAATTTGGGTTTTTTTGCAAAAACACTTAGGGGAGTCGGTTATTTCAGCAGGAACTCAAAAGCGTCTTTTAAAATCCTTGTCATGCAGATACTTTTTACGTTTGTTCATGCCTTGGGAATTTCTACATTTTTGGCGCTTGCAATCGGCGCGGCTGTTTATATAATCGGCACTCCATCTTTGATTATGTTAAATCAAACGCAGCTTATATATTCGCTCTTAATAATGATTATAATGCGCGAACTTGGACCTCTTTTAACAGCGTTCATTGTTATTGCGCGATCGGCGACAGCAATCGCCACGGAAATTGCCGGAATGGTAATATCACATGAGGTTGAAGCTTATATTTCTGTCGGAGTAGATCCCATTGAACATCTTGCCGTTCCAAGGTTTTTGGGCGTTACGATATCGCTTGTTCTTTTAAATATTTATTTTTCTGTTTTTGGACTTGCGGGTTCCTATATTGTTACGCTTATGTTAAGCTCTGTGCCGGTTTCCATGGAATATTATTTTTCCAATCTTTTGCAAAATTTAAGCATTTATGATTTATTGCTTTCGTTAATCAAGAGTATTGTATTTGGAGCGATTATTTCGATAATTGCAGTCATTCAGGGTTTTTCAGTTGATCGGGCAAGCACTGAAGTTCCTGTTGCCGGATTAAAGGCTGTCAGCGGCGCTTTTGGGCTTTGTATATTGGTAAATGTGCTTTTATCCGTATTATATTATATCTTATTGGCTTAATGGAAAGTATAATTAAACTAAACAACGTTACTTTCTCGGCGCAGGATAAAAAAATAATTCAGGAAATTTCCGTTGAATTTAAAACGGGAATTGCGACTGCGATTGTCGGTCCGTCAGGAGGAGGCAAGAGTACAATGCTGAAAGTTTCAGCCGGCTTGCTTCTGCCCAGTTACGGAGAGGTTTTGTACAAAGGAAAAAATGTAGCGCTAATGAGCCGCGCCGAAAATCTTGACTTCCGCCGGGAGAGCGCATTTGTTTTTCAGGATTCGGCGTTATGGGCAAATCAGGATTTAAACCAGATACTGGAACTTCCGTTAAAAATACATTTCCCGAAAATGACAGAAACTGAACGTATAAAGCGGATTAAAGAGGTGACAGATGAAGTCGGCTACAGGAAAGAATTGGATATCCGCCCTTCGCGGCTTTCGATGGGAGAGCAAAAATTAATCGGCTTTGCCCGCTCCCTTTTATGCGATCCTTTGCTTTTATACCTTGATGAATGGACAGAATCGCTTGACGAGACGCAGGCAAACAGGCTTATAAAAATAGTTCATAATAAAGTAAAAAATGGCGCTACCGTAATTTTTATATGCCACGATATGCGTATAATGAGTGAACTTGCCGATCATGTAGTTATAATTTCCAACGGCAATATTGTAATGAATGCAGCAAAGGAACAGATAGCAAATGATACTGAACTCAGTAATTATTTAAGAATGGGGATGGCTTTATGAGATTTTCTATTCGTTTTGCGGACAAGATAGTCGGCACTTTTGTTATACTTGCGATTGCGATATTGATATTTGTAGTTTTTATGATTGGAAGCAATCAGCGCTGGTTTGCCCGTGATTTACACTGCAAGACATATCTTGCATCCGCAGCAGGAATAACAAGAAATATGGCTGTACAATACAAGGGCTTTACAATCGGCCGTATTAAAAATTTCGATCTTGTAGCGGATACCGACAGGGTTGAAGTTATTTTTACCATATTCGAAGATTACACCTATTTGGCAGTAGAAGGCTCTCTGGTTGAAATTCAAAGCAGTCCCTTGCCTGTTCTAGGCACAGGATTTATTTTTCATCCCGGCAGAGGAAATGAAAAAATTGAGGAAGGAGCATATATACCGGAAATGAGCTCCCCGGAAGCGGGTATTTATTATGTAACCGGAATGGCGCAAAAGCCAGAAAGCGGATTTGATATCAATAATATTATTAATCAGGTTACAGAAGTGCTGGAATCAATTAACGCGTCATTGGCAAGTTCTGACGGATCCAATACTCCTCCTATCGGTAAAATTCTAAATGATGTTTCAAGAATCACGGGCGACATTATTCCGATTATAGATAATATCAGAAGAATAACTAATGAAGCTGTAAGTCCGGGAGGCACTGTTATGACCGTTCTTGACGGAGAGGGAGCGTTTTATTCAAGCCTAGAGGATTCGATTGTATCATTATCAGGCATCATTGATAATCTTAACAAGACAAGCGATTTTCTGCCGGCGCAGTTGCCGCAGCTCGGCGTTATAGTCGGCGATCTCAATATGGTAATAAAAGATATTCAGGATGTTGTCATAGCAATTTCAAACAATCCTCTGTTAAAGGGAGGCATACCAAGTCGCACCGAAACAGGTCCGGGGGGGGCAAGTCCCAGAAATCTGGATTTTTAAAAGCCAGGGCTGTTATTCCAAAAACTGATGTTTTATAATAGCCTCAATTAGGAGTAAAAATGAAAAAAATTAATAATCCTGACAAGATGCGGATAATACTCCTTGTCATTTTGATAATATTAACATCCTGTTCAACGGCTCCGAAAAATTCCGGAGATGTTTACAATCTGCGCAGACAGGCGGAGGCAGGGCTTAAATCGGCAAACAGTGAAGCGGCAAAAGGTAATTTTAATATAGCGCTTTCTTTGCTTACAGATTTTAAACGCAGCGCCGTTCTAACAGATGATTCATCGCTCATTATCCGTATATGCCTTGCAAGAGGAAATATCATGTTTTCTCTCGGCAGTACAGAAGAAGCCTTTATGGAATGGGATCAGGCGATTTCGGAAGCTCAAAGATTTAAAAACATCGAGCTGCTTGCGGTAAGTAGAATATTCAAGGCAAGAGGCGATTTAATGTCCAACAGGGCTTCGGCACAATCGGTTTTGGATATAATTACCCGCGAAAGCCAGGATATTAAATCATCAAGGCTTTATTCCGCGTTTGCCTGGCAGGTTAGAGGGCTTACCCTTAGTTCTCTTCGACGGTACAGTGAAGCGGAAGAAGCTATTAAAAACAGCCTAAATATACATGAAAAAGACAAATTGCTTGAAAATGCTTCGTATGATTGGTATATTATTGCATCTATACGTTCATTGGCAGGAAATACGGCAGGAGCCCTGCAGGCGTTAAATGAGTCAATAATCTTAGATCGCCGCATTGAAAATTCCTGGGGTATTGCTTCCAGCTACCGCGCAATGGGTGATGTTTACACAAAGACCGGAAGGAGCAGTGAAGCGAAGGAAGCATACGAAAGAGCAAGGGCGATTTATGTTGCCATGGGAAATGATTATGAAGTTGCAGAGATTGACAAAAAGTTATAAAGTTAACTTCCTGGGGGTAAAATGTCAAACGTTTTAATGAATACCTATCACAAGCTGCCTGTTACATTTGCGCGGGGCGAAGGCTCCTGGCTTTATGACATAAACGGTAAAAAATATCTGGATTTTGGTTCAGGAATAGCGGTCAATCTTCTTGGGCACAATTATCCGCCCCTGGTCAGGGCAGTATCGGAACAGGCTGTTAATTATTTTCATGTTTCCAATTATTATAACAGCGATGTAAGCGATGCTTTTGCTGAAAAACTTGTACAGGCGACAGAGCAGGCTGGCTTAATAAATGTGTTTCTGTGTAATTCAGGAGCTGAAGCCAACGAAGGCGCATGTAAACTTGCGCGAAAATATTCACTTTTAAAGTACGGCTACGGAAGACATACCATCGTTACACTCGACGGCAGTTTTCACGGCAGGACAATAACAACATTGGCAGCAACAGGTCAGGAAAAATTCCACAAGGATTTCGGTCCGTTTACGGAAGGATTTCTTCATATTCCAGGAGGCGATATTGCTCAGCTGGAAAAAGCCCTTGATAAAAGAACCGTTGCCGGTCTTTTGATTGAGGCAGTTCAGGGTGAAAGCGGAATTGTACCGCAGTCGCCGGAATTTATCGCAAAAGCAGCCGATCTGTGCGCAGAGAGAGATATACTTTTAATGTTTGATGAAATTCAATGCGGAGTCGGAAGAACAGGAACATTTCTCGCGCTTGAACATTATAAAGACTCAAGCGGCAATCCGTTAAAACCCGATATTGTAACTCTTGCCAAAGGTCTTGCTGGCGGAATTCCTGCGGGCGCTGTTTTGGCAGGAGCAAAGACATGCAGCGTTTTTTCACCCGGAGATCACGGCAGTACATTCGGAGGAAATCCTATCGCGGCGGCGGCAGGGCTTGTTGTTTTAAAAACAGTAACCGATCCTGAGTTCCTCGCAGAAAATGTCCGCAAGGGCGAAAAATTAATGAATGCTCTAAAGACTCATTCAAAAATAAAGGAAGTGCGCGGCAGGGGATTGATGATTGGTTTTGATATTGATTCCGGCGCGTGGATGCTGGTTAAAGCTGGAATCGCAAAAGCGGATTTTACAAACAATCAAAGCGGACTTCTTTTAATATCCGCCGGTTCGAATACATTAAGGATTATGCCGCCATACATTATAAACGACAGCGAAATTGATCAGGGTATTGAAATACTAAATGAGCTTCTGGACGCAAGTTAGCTGCTAATTTTCTGTAAGATAATCTATTTTACCTTCTCCGAGCGCTTTTAATATCCGCCTCTTTAAATCGCCTCCAGCATCTTTAGACGCGTTATCTTTTGTAAAACCTGCAATCTTTTTTCGCATATCGCGTCTCTTTGAATTTTGCCCGTAAGGGCAGGTGCATGCGTTTTTTAAAATATTCTGATCCGCGGCGCAGGAGATAATCTGTTTCTCTTCGAGCAAGGCAAGAGGGCGGATCAGGCTTACAGGATATTTTCTGTATTTTAATAAAACCGGCATTGCCAGTAATGTTCCTTTAGAGCACAGATTCATAAAAAAAGTTTCTATGATATCGTCAAGATGATGTCCAAGCGCGATTTTGTTAAAATTATTTTCCAGCGCAAATTTTAAAAGTTCTGTCCGCCGCTGGGTGGAACACCAGTAGCAGTTCATTTTTTCTCCGTCCTTTAATCTGCCGATAACTGGAACAAATAAATCGGTAAAAGGAATACCCCATTCTTCCAGCTTTTGGCATAATAAAGATTTTTTGCAGCAGGCGCAAAAATCAGTGCTTATGTGCAAACCGGCTAATTCATAATTTATTTTAAGCGCAGGTCTTACCGCGGAAAGCGCCCATGCAAGAACGCTTGAATCTTTTCCGCCTGATACTGCAATTAGAATCCGGTCGCCTTCATTAACAAGAGAACGTTCCATGATAGTTTTAACAACAAGTTTCTTTACAATTTCGCCGGCATTTGTCTTCCTGAAAAATCTGCTCATTCCAAATTCCTCACGCTTAATTCCTCATTCAAAACATTATTAATTACAAGACTTGCCAGCATTAAACCTGCGGTTGCGGTTACTGTTACAATACTGCCGTTCGCTTTTTTTTGCCCAGTATGGGAAGGCGCTTCGGCGCATGAATTTTTTAAATTGCCCATTGCCGGTTCGCTGCTGTAAACGACGGTAAAATCTCCTGTAAAGCCGCGTTTGCGTAAACCCTGGCGTACAAGACGCGCGAGAGGACATACGTCAGTTTTCCATATTGAAGCGGTTTTTATTTTTGACGGATCAATTTTTAGCGCCATTCCCATTGATGAAAAAAGAGTAACATTCACATTGCGGGTTTTTTCAATTAAATCAAGTTTATGATTTATGGTGTCTATGGCGTCTATAACAAAATCCGCTTTTTCAATTTTGAATTCATTTGCATTCTCAAGACAAAAAAGCTCATCCCGCGCAGTAATATCACATTCAGGATTAATTTCCAGCAAACGTTTTTTCAGGGCAGAAGCCTTGGGATGTCCCAAAGTAAGAGAGGTCGCCTCGACCTGTCTGTTAATGTTTGAAGCGCAAATTACATCGTTGTCTATGATACCTATTTTTCCAATCCCCGAACGAACAAGAGCCTCAGCTGCCCAGCTTCCAACGCCGCCTGCGCCGAATATTAAAACGCTGGTTTTTTTCAGTTTTTCCAGTGCTTCAACGCCGGTTAATAAAGACAGTCTTTCAAAAGGAGAATTAGAAATGCTCTGCAGGGTATCAGGAATTTTATGATTGTCCTTAATTAAATTTCCAGTTTCTAATTCCTTGTTCCTGAATTTTAAAAATCTTTCTTCTTCCGAGAAAACGCAGCCGCAGTATTTTTGCATAAAAAATCCTTTGGCGCGGGCTTTAGCTTGCCCTTCGCGGAAGAGCGGGCGAAAATCTCTGTATAAAAATTCGACTCCGTATTTTAAACCCATTTCTTCGCAGGTGCGTTTTATTGCCTCATGATCCTGATACGGACTGATTAATAAAGTTGTTGTGTAATATCTGTATCCTTCCTGAACAGCGAATGAAGCGGCTTTTTCAAGACGCATGGTATAACATTGTCCGCATCTTTCTTTTTTTTCGGGAGAAATTGTTTTTATAAATGATCCTAATCCGTATTCATCATCAATTGCAAATTTGATATTTTCGCCTTTTGCATAATTAATTAAACAATCGCGGCGGGATTTATATTCGGTAAACAGATGTATGTTCGGGTTATACCAAAAAATATGCGGCTCAATATTTTCATTGCGAAGTGAATCAACACAAGCAACAGAACAGGGAGCGCAGCAAGAGTGGAGGAGTAGGTTTTTATTCATTAGTTTATTTTACAGCATACTTACAGGATCGACATCTATCTCCAGATAAACTTTGCTGTCCCTGCTTTTTTCGTATTCTGCGATAACTTCCTTTGCAAGCGCGTGTATTGAACCCATTGACGGACTTCTAAGAATTAACTGCCGCCTGAAATTACTATTGATCATGCCGATAGGACATTCCGCAGGACCGAGCATATCAGCGTCATTGGGAATTAATTTATGAGTTATTAACGCAAGACGTTTTATTGCCGCAGCTGCCCGCTTTTCATCTTTTGCACGGACGGTAAAGCGTATCAATCTTGAATACGGAGGAAAGCAAAGCGCTTTTCGCTGTTTCAATTCTGCGTTGAAAAAACCTGTCACATCCAGAGCGCACGACCGTGTGATTACAGGATCGTCCATTCGAAGAGTTTGAACAATAACTTTGCTGTCCGGAAAGTACCTGCCGGCGCGTCCTGCGACCTGCACAATTAATGAAAAAGTTCTTTCCGCCGCGCGGAAGTCCGGCAGGTGAAGACCTGTGTCGGCGAAAACTACGCCGACCAGCCGCACGCCGGGGAAGTTTAAACCTTTGGCAACCATCTGCGTTCCAAGAAGAATATCAATTACTCCTGTTTTAAAAAGCGATAATGTTTCTTCCAAATTTCCGGCAGCTTCCATGTTATCTGACAATACTTTTCCAGTTTTATTACCGCTTTTTTTAGATGCAGTGTCCGCGTCCACCCTGCGTATGCGAAGATCCGGAAAAGTGCGTCTTACTTCGTCTTCGATCATTTCCGTGCCGAAACCGCGGTAACCTGCTTCCAGACAGCCGCACTTCGGACAGACTGAAGGCGGCGCTTCCGTGTAGCCGCAGTAATGGCAAATGCACCTGCCTCGGCTTTTATGCCATGTAAGCGATACAGAGCAGCGTTTGCAGGTTAGCTCCCATCCGCACTCCGGGCATTGATAAAAATGCGCAAAGCCCCTGCGGTTCATAAATAAAATTGTCTGCTTTCCCATTTGCGCTGTTATGCGAATTTCTTCTTTTAGTTCTTTTGTTAAACAGCCTTCGGTTTTTACAAGACTGACCGGTTTAATTTCCGGCATTCCTCCGCCGGAAAGACGGCGTGAAAGATCGAGGCGTTTTATTGTACCATCCTGCATTAATTTCCAGGCTTCGGCGGAAGGAGTCGCTGATCCCATAACAAGACGCGCTCCTTCGCCGCCCGTTTCTTTAGATGCGCCCGCTTCTTTGGATGTACATCTGCGAAGCGCAATTTGACGCGCATGGTAACGCGGCGTATTGCCTGATTTATAAGAGCCGTCGTGTTCTTCATCAATTATGATAAGACCAAGATTTTTCACAGGAGCAAATACCGCGCTTCTGGGTCCTACGACAATCTGCGCTTCTCCGCGGCGGATTCTGTTCCATTCCGCAAGGCGCCGCGATGGGCTTAAACCTGAATGTAAAGCCGCCGCCTGAGAGCCGAAGCGGCTGTTCACTGTTTGTAAAGTTTGATGAGTAAGAGATATTTCGGGCACAAGATAGATAACCGATTTTCCTTCGTCCAACATAAATTGCGCCGCTCTTAAAAATACTTCTGTTTTTCCAGAGCCTGTAATTCCGTAAAGGTAAAACATTTGAGGGAAAGAGGAATTGGGTGATGGATTTGAAGAGGCGGATGTAATTTCGCGTAACGCCGCAGCTTGCTCGTCTGAAATTGAGAGAGTTTGCTGCTGTTCTTCGTCTGTATCGGGGAGAGCGGGAACAATGCTCTTTCTGCCTGACGGCAACATCGCGCTTAAGGCTTGTCCTGTGCTGCATAGATAATAATTCGCCATCCATCCGGCGATTTCAATGTCTTTAATGTCGAATAACGGCTCCGGGTCAACAATGCGGCGGATTTTTTTTACTGCTTCGTGTTTTACTCCGTCAGGCAGGTTGTCTCTCTCTGCGATGATGTATCCGAGACAGTCTCTTCTGCCGAAGGGAACCATTACCCGTTTTCCTATAGCGGCTTCGCATTTATCATCAATTTGATATGAAAAACTCTGCTCGGCTGGAATATCAAAAACTAAATCGTAATAGGCTGCCAATCAAATTACTCCAAATTATCAATTCGTGATTTTAATAATTTTAAATCTTCCCACGCAGGACGTTTGTAACTTTCGTCGCGTAACAGCGCGGAAGGATGATATGTGCAAATAAGCGGAATAACAGTATCACCTGCTGAAAAATCAAAAAACTTTCCGCGCAGTTTGCCGATAGACTCGGATGATTTTAAAAGCGTTTGAGCCGCAATTCTTCCTGCTGCAAGAATAAATTTTGGTTTTAACAGCAGAATCTGCCTTTCTAGAAAATGAGCGCAGGCTGATGTTTCTTCTGGGCGCGGATCGCGGTTATTGGGCGGTCGGCATTTTACTACATTGGCGATAAAACAATTTGTGTTACGCGAGAGATCGATAGAGGAGAGCATCTTGTCCAAAAGCTGTCCGGCTCTGCCTACAAATGGCCGTCCCTGTACGTCTTCTTCAGCGCCAGGTCCCTCGCCAATTACCATAACAACCGGCTGCACAGCGCCTTCACCGGGAACCGCGTTAATCCTTCCGCCGCCAAGAAGGCAGTTTTTACATGCCTTGACTTCACTGGCTATTTGCTCAACTGTATCTGCGGATTTATTCAACTTCTGCGGTTCTTCGTTTTTTACGGGCAATTCATCCGAAAAATTGTAGTTTCTATCTTCAGATTTATACCCGGAACCAAGAAAATCTCCGGCTAAATCGAGAAAAGAGGCGACTTTTTGCTTATCATCAACAGTCATACTACTATTTAGCCTTAAGAACATGAAAAAAACAATACTTTACAAACACTAAAACCGTGAAATTTCATGTTTCTGGTATGCCAATCTTATCAATTAAAAAAAATAAAAAAAAGTGTACAAAATATAGCGTAGGATGTTGACAAGTACGCTATATATGTGGTACTATAAAGATAATAGAGATACGCTATATATAGCGTACTATATGTAGCAGGGGCTACAAAAGGGGACACTATATGCGATGCCCTCATTGTGGGACTATCGAAGACAAGGTAATTGAGTCGCGCTCTCTTGCGAATGGCGATGCTGTACGCAGGCGCAGGGAGTGTATCAGCTGCAGTTACAGGTTTACCAGTTATGAAAAGATCGATGAAAGGCAGTTCATGGTGGTAAAAAAAGACGGGAGAAGAGAGCCTTTTGACCGCATGAAACTGGAACGCGGGGTAGTACGGGCTCTGGAAAAGAGGCCTTTCTCCCAAATGCAGATAGAAAACCTGATAAATGAAATTGAAGATGAAACGGCTATTTTAAGCAAGGGTACACGGGAAATATCAACTTCAATTATTGGTGATATCTTGCTGGAAAAACTGGGAAATATAGACAAGGTAGCGTATATCCGTTTTGCATCGGTATATAAGCAGTTTAATGACCTAGACGAATTTATAGAAGAGATAAAGAAAGTGGGAGTTGAAAATATATAAGGACTTGAGGTAATACCGGTTTGGGGAGAGGTTTCAGAGATACAGGTAAACGCCTGTTTCTCTGGAAAAACCGGTAGGGGAGAGAGCAAGGGGCTGTCCCAATTGGCCGCATAGGGCAAATCTATGCGGTCTTTTTTTGTTATAATCATTGTACCTAAATATTTATATATTTGAATATATGATATAATTCAGATTGGAGAATTTTTATGAAAATAGGGCTGGATACCTTTGCATGCAACGGCGGCAAGTCCGGTGTTGGCATGTATGTAAACCAGTTTCTTAAATACATACCGCCTTCGTATGAGGCTCTGGTTGAACTTTTTGGCTGGGAATACGACAGGTATGCATATACCCATGTCGCTCCGAATTTTGATTTTATTCCTCAATGTTCAATTCACGGGCGGACAGCGAATTCCTTATGGCATATTTATAAATATCCAAGGTTTGCATCCGCGCGCCAGTACAACGCGTGTTTTTTTCCCGCGGCGCATAAGTGCATTCCGCATAGATCGCCTTGCCCAACCATCGGCGTAGTTCATGATATGGCGGCTTACTGGGGAAACCGCAAGACGCGTGTACCTCTCGGCGCGGTTCTGCGGATGGTGCTGCCGAATTTATTGCGGCAGCTTGATATAGTTATCGCTGTAAGCGAGTGGGTAAAACGGGAACTTGTTGAACGCGCTCACGTTAAGGAAAATCGTATAATTGTGATACCTAACGGTATCGATCATACAGCATATTATCCAAGGCAGCGAAATGAAGAAAGCGTCCTTTTAATCCAGCCGTTTAGTTTTAAAAGACCGTATGTTCTTTGCGTTTCTCGCATAGATCATCCTGTAAAAAATCAAATCCGGCTGATAGAATCATTCGGCATTTTTAAAGAGAGAACCAAATTTCCGCACAGACTTGTTCTGGCAGGCGGCGACAGCAATAACGCATCTCTTGTTAAGGAAGCGGTTTCTTCTTCCCCATGGCGCAGCGACATTTTTTTTACCGGGCATTTCCTTACAACGAGTCTTCCGGAACTTTATAACGGCGCGGATTTTGTCGTTATTCCTTCCATGTACGAAGGTTTCGGTCTTGGCGCGCTGGAAGCAATGTCCTGCGGAGTGCCGGTTATCTGCGCCCGCGCGGCATCTCTTCCAGAAACCGCAGAACACGCCGCCCTTTATTTTGATCCTCTCGACACGGAGGACATGGCAGACAGGATGGTAACAGTCAGCACGGATCGTGAAATCTACAATGAATGCCGCCGTCTTGGTTTGGAGAGAGCAAAATTATTTTCATGGGAACGATGCATGGAAAAAACGCTTCAGGTAATTAATGAAGCTGCGGAGAAGTGATTGATTCACGATAAAAATTCATCTTATTCGCTTATAAAATTTCCGATAATTATATGATGACTAAAAAAATTATTTTAATTTTGTTTCTGATTTTTTTCTTCTCTTTTTCCGCGGTTTGGGCGCAGGAAGAAGCCGAGTCAGGTTTGCCGCGGCAGTTTCGGGAAATTTCTCTTGGGATGAGTCTTGACGATTTGAAAACCGGTCTTTTAAATGACAGTTATTTTAACTTCAGGGGCGACAGGGAAGTGTCATTTCTTCCCGCAAGAGAGCAGAGCCTTGTAGAAACTACAGGCTCATCATTTATAAAACGTGCGTTTTTCCAGTTAAGGGACGGAACTGTTTTTATTATGGCTTTCACCCTCAATACGGAAATTATTGATCATTATTCGATATTCATGCAGTTTACGGAAAAATACGGAAACCCTTCATATCTTGATCCATCAACAGCAGTTTGGGAAACGGAAGAAACAAGAATAGCCATCGAGCGTCCGTTAACTGTAAAGTATATTGATAAAATAGTATTTAACGATATAGTGAACGAGTCAGGATTAATAGAATCCGGTCAAGTCCGTCTAAGGCAGGATTTCTTAAATGAATTCTGAAAATAAAATTCGTATAAATCCTTGCTTCCTGTTTATAATTTTTTGTTTTTTAATTTCATGTTCAACACAAAAAATTAGTTTACAGGAAATTCCGATTGAAAGAGACGGAAATGTAATTACTGTTGTTAAGGCGGAAATCGCGCGCACAGCGGAAGAACGTTCCCAGGGCTTGATGTACAGAACAGAACTTTCTGACGGCGAAGGTATGCTTTTTATTTTTGAGAGAGATGAAATTTTATCATTTTGGATGAAAAATACCTACATACCGCTTTCAATCGCATTTATAACATTTGACGGAAGAATAATAGATATTAAAAACATGTTTCCAAATGATGAATCGTCAGTGATATCTTCACGTTCAGCACGTTACGCGCTTGAAGTGCCTCAAGGCTGGTTTTCACGAGCCGGAGTAAAAGAAGGAGATGTAGTAAAAATTAATGCGGAGTAAAATTTTTTTTGATAAATTTTTTTAATGAGGCTTTTTCAAAGCTAATTGAATTTTTAAAAAAGTTCTAATAGCCTGGATTATCTTCATTTGAAAAACACTGTGTAATAGATTATAATTGTTAAAGAGGTAGACATTGTTCAAGGGACTTACCAACAGGGTACAGAGGCTTCTTTCCACCAACGCGCAGGAAGAGGCAAAGCGTTTTAATTCAGATCAGCTATTGCCTGAACATATAATCATTGCCCTGCTCAAGGACGGAGGCGGAACGGCATGCAAGGCGCTGATATTTCTTCGCATCGATATTCCGGAGTTCAGAAATGTTCTTGAAAGCTCAATTCCCAGGATTCACGGGCTTATAATACGCGGCGAAGTTCCTCCTTCAAGACGCACTAAAAATATGCTAGATACCGCGACAGAAGAAGCAAGAGCTATGGGAAGCGATTATCTTGGTACAGAGCATCTTCTTTTTGCCGCAATGCGCGAACAAAACTCAAGCGTTCAAATTTATCTTAACCAAAGAGCTGTTGATGCGGACATGATGAAAGTGATTATTCAAACAACATTCAATCAGCCGTCTTCCAGAAATGACGATTTTATTCCCGCGGAAAAATTATTTTATGTTCACAAAGAACGGGTTCATCAAAAGACGGGAACGGAAACAGAACGCCACGCAAGAATAAAACCCGCAACCTATCCTGTGCTTACTCCAACCCTTGATAATTTTTCGCGTGATCTTACTGTACTCGCGAAGTCAGGAAAATTGGATCCTGTTGTGGGCAGGATATCAGAAATCAACAGGGCAGTGCGCATTCTAGTAAGACGCACCAAAAATAATCCGATTTTAGTCGGCGAGCCGGGTGTCGGAAAAACAGCCATTGTAGAAGGGCTTGCGCAGCTGCTTGCAAGCGAGGCTGTTCCAGAAGCTCTTGCCGGAAAACGCATCTTATGCCTTGATATGGGACTTGTGGTTGCAGGCACAAAATACCGCGGAGAATTTGAAGAGCGCATAAAAAAAATACTGCGCGAGGTAAGTCAGGCAGGAAACATAATTCTATTTATTGATGAGATTCATTCGATAATCGGCGCAGGCAGCGCGGAAGGCACGCTTGATGCCTCTAATCTTTTAAAACCCGGACTTTCACGCGGAGAGATTCATTGTATCGGAGCGACAACGCTAGCTGAATACCGCAAACATTTTGAAAAAGATGCCGCTTTGGAGAGACGCTTTCAGGCGGTTATCGTAAATGAGCCCAGTTATGACGAAACGCTGGAAATCCTAAAGGGAATTCAGAAAAAATATGAAGAGCATCATCAGGTAAATTATTCACCTAACGCTGTTGTTACCGCGGCAAAACTCGCGCAGCGGTATATAACGGGCAGATTTATGCCGGATAAGGCGATTGACATTATTGATGAAGCCGCCGCCTACCGTAAACTTGAAAACCGCGAACAGCCGCCTGAAATTCACGGGCTTGAAGAAGAAATCCTTGTGTTATCCGAAGAAAAAAATAATTTTGTAAATACGCAGAATTATGAGATGGCGGCGCAGCTGCGCGATAAGGTAAGGTCATTAAAAACACGTCTTGAAAATGCGCGCGAAGCATGGGAGCAGGCTTCAAAAAATGACAGACCGGTTGTAACAGAAGATGATGTTAGACGCGTCGTAACAGAAGCGACAGGAATTCCTGTGATGCACCTGGAAGAGAAGGAATCCCGCCGCATGCTTTTGATCGAGGATGAGCTTGGAAAGTCTGTAATAGGACAGGAAGACGCCATTAAACGCATTGCTTGTGCCATAAGGCGTTCAAAAGCGG
>Ga0209755_10001503_pt1 | contig 35865 bp, 9 predicted proteins | sample TergutCo191P1_FD_187301 | JGI IMG/M metagenome (GOLD analysis project Ga0209755, IMG submission 187301) | Cornitermes sp. P1 segment gut microbial communities from Petit-Saut dam, French Guiana - Co191P1 (SPAdes) (version 2) | ecosystem: Host-associated > Arthropoda: Insects > Digestive system >... | reverse complement strand
GGGGGGGGTAACAATTAATGTTAAGAATGGAAACATTTTTTCGGCATCGGTTTTGCTGTATGTGAATAATGCATTTCCCGATAAAATCGTTGACACCTGACGAAAACGCTAAACCCCTGGCTTCGCCGCCGCCTCGAACTTGTTCATGACGCTGTCGGTGGACTTTTTATTACAGCTATACTTTGCTTGCTGTGGGTTTTATGTCCCCATGCCGTTTTGTTGCAATTTTTGGCTTCACGGTTTTATTTTACGAAAGGGCTTAAAGTAGTGACAATCACGCCTTCACGGTTTTTGCCGGAGGCAACTCGCTAGCTTGACAGACAGCCGCTAGTGTGGTATACTAATAGAGCCACTGGATAAGGCGGCCTCGGGTCAATGCCTGTAATAGCCTTGTTCGCCAAAACCCGGCAGAAACGCCGGGTTATTTTTTTGAGGCGACGGCTATTTTCTGCCGATCATTGCCCTTAATTCGCCGTATGTCCACCTGTGCAGCTTCGCAGATGCCCCAAAGAAGCAAACGAGGCTCCCATCATCATGCCGCGTCTTGAGTTCTCCAGCTATTTTTGCCTTAACGCTCTCAACCGACAACCTAGAAAACAGGCGGATAAAAACGGAATGGCTTTGTGTTTCGGCAAGCCTTATGGCCAGTGATGCACCCTGCTTGTATCCTTTTTTGAAGTCCTTGCTTAATGTCGCCCGTGTCCCGGTAACCGTTTTAAGCTCCACGATTTCCCCGTCTATAACCGTGTCCGCGCAACGCAGACCGGCTTGGCCTTCGGTGTTTTTTTCTGGAAGGAAAAAGGCCACGCTGCCACGGTCAGTCAAAATTCTGGCTTGTGAAATTTCTTTTGCCCATTTGTTCGGTTCGCGATGTTCTTCGATCAGACGACTTTTTGCCACCCAGATGTTGGCTTCTTTTTTTGTCCATTCTTCATGCGGAAACAAGACCGCTGCCAACGCAAGTGACTTTTCTATTTTTAGGCGGCTCAACTCAGATGTTCCAAAAACCATGCATGATTATCATAGCATTATTCAAGCCGAAAAAAAAGCGGATGTCGGTGGCGGAAACAATGGCAAGCTCCCTGGAATCGAAACGTGCCGCATGATAAAAGTGGTGACCGGCACCGCCCCGGTTAGTAGGTCGGAGGCAGTGCCTGTCACTCTCGCATCACCTTAAACTTTAAAGCGCGACACCTCTTTCATCAGCGTGTCAATGCCGTAGCGGTTTTTGTGGCTAATATCGTTGACATGACCCACCGCGACGTTTATCTGCTCGGTGCCTGAGGCCATCTCGTTCATGCCGGCTGTAATCTCCTGCGTCACCCTTTCAAGGTTCGTGCTTTCCTGGATGACCTCTTTCGCCCCCTCGAGCATTTCGGTGGAGCCGCTTCTCACCTGCTGAGTAATGCCGGTGACCTGGCCGATGCCCTCGAGGATTTGCTTGCTTCCGGAGCGCTGCTCTTCCATGGCCCTGCGGATGACGGATTCCTGCTCCGCCACGGTCTTGATGCTCGAGTCAATCGCCTCGAATTTGCCCAGCACGTTTTCGGTGGAGCGGGAGATCTTGTCTATCGAGTCCTTTATTTTTTTCAGCACCTCGCCGATGGTCTTGGACTGCGCGCTGGAGTTTTCGGCAAGCTGGCGAATCTCGCCGGCCACGACCGCAAAGCCCTTGCCAAGCTCGCCGGCCCGCGCCGCCTCGATCGCCGCGTTCATCGAAAGCAGGTTCGTCTGGCTAGCGATGTTTTCAATTACGGCGTTGATTTCCATCAGGCCCTCCGACTCGCGGGCTATCCCCTGAATGTCCGCCGCCACCTCCTGCAGCCCGGTGCGCCCGACATCGGAAGCCTCGCTCAGGGTTTCCACGTTGGCGGCATTTTTGACAAGCGTGTCGGTAACGGACTGAATGTTCGCAACCATCTGCTCGATAGCCGCCGACGCCTGCGCGATATGGGAGCTCTGGCTTTCGACATGTCCGTTCAGCTTGTTGATGTTGGCCGTAACCTGCTCCATCGTGGCGTGGGTTTGGCTCACGCTTGCGCTCTGGTTTAAGACGCGCCCTTTTATGCTCTGAACGTTTGCGGTAATTTCATTTACCGCGGCGGCCGTTTGGGTCATGTTGCTTGACAAATCGCCCCCGATGCCGGACAGGGTTTGCGACTCGCTTTTTATCGCCACAATCAGCTTTCTGAATCCTTCCATTAGCCCCCCAGCTTCGCCGCCGCCTCGACCATTTGCCGGGCTGAAACCGCGGGAAGGGTCGGCCGCCCAGCCGGCGCGCATTGCATCGGCTGGGCGGCGGTCCGGGCTTTCGCCCGGCGCTTACACCTTGAACTGCGAAACGGCGCGCGTCAGCGTGGAAATGTTTTCCTGCGTTTTGCCGCTAAGATCGTTGACAGTGTTCACCGCCTGGTTCACCTGCTCGGCGCCGGCGGCCATTTCGTTAATGCCGCTGGTGATTTCCTGCGTGGCCTTCTCGAGGTTCTTGCTCTCCGCGATCACTTCCCTGCTGCCTTCGAGCATCTCGATCGAGCTGCCGCGCACCTGCTGCGTTATGTCGCCGACCTGCCCGGAAGCGCTGAGAACCTGACGGCCCCCATGCCCCTGCTCCTCCATGGCACGGCGGATTGCTTCCTCCTGCTCCGCCACCGTTTTCACGCCTTGGTCAATCGCCTCAAAGTTGTTAATGACGTTGTCGGCGGAGCGGGTTATCTTGTCCATCGAGTCCTTGATTTTCTTCAGCACTTCCCCGATGGTCTTCGACTGGCTGCTGGAGTTTTCGGCAAGCTGGCGGATCTCGCCCGCCACCACCGCAAAGCCCTTGCCGGACTCGCCGGCGCGCGCCGCCTCGATCGCGGCGTTCATCGACAGAAGGTTAGTCTGGCTGGCGATGTTTTCCATCACCGCGTTGATTCCCAGAAGGCCCTCGGACTCGCGCGCTATGTCCTGAATGTCATGCGCCATCTCCTGCAGGCTCGCCTTGCCGGCGCCGGCCGATTCCTGAAGCTCGCGCACATTTTCGACATTCTTCATGAGAGTCGCGGTGACGGACTGGATGTTCGCGATCATCTCCTCCACCGCGGACGACGCCTGCGACACCGCGCTTGTCTGGCTGTCAACCTGGCCGCTCAGCTTGCTTATGTTGACCGTAACCTGCTCCATCGTCGCGTTTGTCTCGGTGACGCTGGCGCTCTGGTTCAGCACGCGGCCCTTGATGCTTTGGATGTTCGCCGCGATCTGGTTCATCGCGGACGCGGTCTGCGTCATGTTGCCGGCGAGGCTGGCGCCGATGTCGGAAAGCGTTCCCGCCTGCTGCTTGATCGAGACGATCATTTTGCGAAGCTCTTCCATGGTCAGGTTGAAGGAGCGCGAGGCCCTGGCGATTTCGTCGTTGCCCACTTCCGGAAGCCTTTTGGTCAGGTCGCCGTTGGCGGTGTCGTCAAGCGTCTGCGTCAAAAGGCCGATTGGCTTCAGCATCCGCATGATAAAGAGGAGCATCCCGACGGCGACCGCCGCAAGGCTCGCGATCCCTATGATGATCATGTTCCGCAGCAGCGCGCCGGTGGCGGCATGCGTGGATTCGGTCGGGAAGCCCACATAGAGCATCCCAATTGCGTTTCCGTGCGCGTTAAGCAGCGGGGTGAAATAGCCGTAGTACCTGTTGCCGTCAAGCATCACCTGTTCCGCGATGTGCGTTTGCCGCCGGTTCTGCACCATCTCAATAATATGATCGTCTTCCAGGTACGTGTCGATGGCGCGCCTGCCCGCGGCATCCCTAAACGTAGTCGCTATGCGCCTGCTGCCCGCATATATGCTGACCTGCGCGCTAAACGTTTCGGCAAAGTAGTCAACAAAATCTTCGCCGTGCAAAAAAATGTTGGCACCAAGCGCGCCTATAATCTGACCGCCATACATCACGGGCACGGTGGCGTTAAGCCCCATAGGCAATGTAGCCGTCGAGTTAAAAGAAACGGTTGCCGTGCCCTGCATAGCGAAGATGCCAACAGGGGCATGATCCGGCGCCGCGTCGTAAGAGTCCCGAAGGTGCGATCTGACAATAATGGTGCGCGTGGCATCGCGGACAGCAAAGTTATTAACACCCATGTCAGGCGCAAGGGCATTAAGGTATTCAAACAAAGCCAGCCTTGCTTCCGCCCTGTCAATGCCGGCGTTCCATTGGTTCAGGCCGGAGATGATTTCATGAGCGCTGGCGGCAGTGCGCGCTATGAGCATTACCTGTTCCTCAAAAGCGCTAAAGCGGGAAGCAACGGCATTGCTCATTACGGCGACGCGATCCTGCGTCAAATCGCCAACCAGCGAGCTGGTCCGCACGGCCACAAAAACAACGATGATGACAACCATCGCGACCAAGGCGGCAACGATAGGCGCGATCAGCTTGCTCTTCAGGCTGTTAAACATTCGAGCCTCCTTTTCCAATGCAAACACATGCTTGCCAAGTTTCCATAACCCCAAAACCCCAATTCCAGGCGGCTTTGATTTTCGACATGCGCAAGCCGCCAAGCGCCAATCTTCAAACAGGCCTATGCCCATTTGGATGACAGGCAAGGCTCCGCATGATTGCCGCCTGTGGATGGACATTGTGCCGATTTGAGTTGAGCGTGTCAAGCGGAAATGCGAAAAATTCTGCCAAAGCTAAATCTGGGAGCAGGGCCGCCGCCCAACCGGTGCGCATTGCGCCGGCCGGCGGCTTTCGGATCTTCCGTACGGCGCTTACACTTTGAACTGCGAAACCGCGCGCGTCAGCGTGGAAATGTTTTCCTGCGTCCTGCCGCTGAGGTCGTTGACGGTGTTCACCGCCTGGTTCACCTGCTCGGCGCCGGCGGCCATTTCGTTGATGCCGTTGGTAATTTCCTGCGTGGCCTTCTCGAGGTTCTTGCTTTCCGCGATCACTTCCCTGCTGCCCTCGAGCATCTCGATCGAGCTGCCGCGCACCTGCTGCGTTATGCTGCCGACCTGGCCGGAAGCGCTGAGAACCTGACGGCCTCCGTGGCCCTGCTCCTCCATGGCGCGGCGGATGACCTCCTCCTGCTCCGCCACCGTTTTCACGCCTTGGTCTATCGCCTCGAACTTGTCAAGGACGCTGTCGGAGGAGCGCGTGATCTTGTCCATCGAGTCCTTGATTTTCTTCAGCACCTCGCCGATGGTCTTCGACTGCGCGCTGGAGCTTTCGGCGAGCTGGCGGATCTCGCCCGCAACCACCGCAAAGCCCTTGCCGAACTCGCCGGCGCGCGCCGCCTCGATCGCGGCGTTCATCGAGAGCAGGTTTGTCTGGCTGGCGATGTTTTCCATCACGGCGTTGATTTCCAAAAGGCCCTCGGACTCGCGCGATATGTCCTGAATGTTGTGCGCCATTTCCTGCAGGCTCGCCTTGCCGGCGCCGGCCGCTTCCTGAAGCTCGCGCACGTTCTCGACGTTTTTCATCAGAGTCGCGGTGACGGACTGGATGTTCGCGATCATCTCCTCCACCGCGGACGAGGCCTGCGACACCGCGCTTGTCTGGCTGTCAACCTGGCCGCTCAGCTTGCTGATGTTCACCGTCACCTGCTCCATCGTCGCGTTGGTCTCGGTGACGCTGGCGCTTTGGTTAAGCACGCGGCCCTTGATGCTCTGGATGTTCGCCGCGATCTGGTTCATCGCGGACGCGGTCTGCGTCATGTTGCTGGCGAGGTTTGCGCCGATGTCGGACAGCGATGTCGCCTGCTGCTTGATCGCGGTGATCATTTTGCGCAGCTCCCCCATGGTCGCGTTGAAGGAGCGCGAGGCCCTGGCGATTTCGTCGCGGCCCAGCTCGGGAAGCCTTTTCGTCAGATCGCCGTTCGCGGCGTCGTCGAGAGTCGACGTCAGCAAGTCGATGGGCTTCAGCATCCGGATTATAAACAGCAGCATCACGGCGGCGACTACTAGAAGGCTCAGGACGCCTATGATGAGCAGGTTTCGCTGCAGCGCGTTTGTGGCGGCGATCGTCTGCGCGTTGGAGAAGCCGACGGAGAACATCCCGACGGGGTTGCCGGCGGCGCCGATCAGCGGCAGGTAGTACGCATGGTACGGCACGCCGAACAGCTCAAGCTCCGTCATCAGCGGCTGCCCCCGGCGCAGAACCTCCTCGATGATTCCCGCGGACGCGTCAACGCCGATAGCGCGACGGCCGTTTTCCATTAGGGTGGTAGCCACGCGCGTGCTTCCGCCAAAGATGGTAACTGTCGCATTGAAGATCTCGGCGAAGCGATCCACGAACTCGTCGGTGTGCAGAAATAAGAGGGGCGTCATCGTGCCGATAATCGCGCCGGCGTGCCTTATCGGCACGGTGGTGTTCAGCCCCATGGGCATGGTCGGAGTCGAGGAATACGACGTCGAGGTCTCCCCGCGCAAAGCCGCGGCGGCCGCAGCGCTGCCGTCGTGATCGCCGTAGAAGCCGAGGTCGTGAAGCCGCAGAATGGTAACCCCCTGCGCGTCGCGCACGACGAAGCTGTCCATCCCCATGATGCCGGCGACGTATTCCAGGTAGTCGACGATTGCCTGCCTGGACTGGGCCCTTCCCTGCGGGTTGGCGTTCCAGTCCAGCAAATTCGACACGACGTCGTAGCTGTACGCGATGGAGAGGGCGACAATCAGCGTCTGCTCCTCGAGGTTGCTTAGCTGCGCTTCCGCGGCGCTGGACGCCAGGCGAATGCGCTCCTGGGTAAGGCGCTCGGCGAGGTTTGCCGCGGACACCGAAACGTACGCGAAAATAAAGCCGACCATAAGAACCAGCATACCGACGATGGGAACAATGAGCTTGCTCTTCAAGCTGCCAAACATACCAGCCTCCTTATCCATGGCAAGCAGGCGGCCGCGGCGAAAACCCGGCTTTCGAGGCGCGCGCGGCCGGCCAAGCCAGCCAACCTGCAAGATTAGATTTGCGGGCCCGCCGGCAGGGCAATAAAACCCCGCGCAATTCGCCGCCCACTGCAAGCATTATGCCGGTTTTGGGCCAAATATGTCAAGCGAAAGCCTGGAAGGCGTGAAAAAAAATGCCGGCGCTGGACATGCGAAAGCCAAGGCAGCGCTGCCAACGCAGCGGCGCCGCCGGCTCAGCGCGGCCGCGCGCATCCTGCATCTTGAATCCGGCCGGCTTCGCCTTTATACTTGCTGCGTGGGCAGCCGCTATATAGGGAGCATGGCATGGAAATCGCTTGCACCTATTGGGAAGCCGGCGACGGCCTGCTTGCGGGGCATCTGAACGACTACCCGGATCATCTTACGCAGGGGCATGACCTTGCCGAACTCGAAGACATGCTTGCCGATCTGTACCGGATTCGGCAGGAGGAAGAAAAGCGGCTGTCGCAAAAGCGAAGCACGATATATACGAAAACCCGCGGACAAACACGTCCACCCAAGTCCCCCGCCATTCAGATGTCAACGAGTTATACGCCATTAATTTTGAATTGCCTGAGTAATATGCTTGACAGAGCAGTATTTTTGTGACATAGTGATCCTTTTTGAGGGTATTTTACATGAAAGAGAAAAGAATTATTGTTATATCACTTGTGGTTATGCTGGCAATAATAGCAGTGTTTACAACAGTGATTATAGTCGGACTAAGACCTGCACCGCCTTTAGGAGATAGTTTTGTTCCTGCGCCCATGACCAATTTGCCACGCTTACAGCTACTGGAGGGTATTATCTCGGCAATTTTTGTGGAACCAACAGACGGCACTGACGACGGCGTAGTCCAGTTGCTTGCATCAATGCAAGCGCATGGACTTTACTTCTATCAAACCGAAGATACACCGGACGGGCTTATCGCTTCAAATGATGTTGTACTTTTACAAATTAACGCGCAGTGGGCTGAACGTGGCGGAACAAACGTAGATTTAATTGCACGAATAACAGAGGCGATACTTGCACACCCTGACGGCTTTACCGGTGAAGTTGTCATAGCAGACAATGGGCAAGCGCAGCATGGGACTTATAGACGAGGTGGAAGCTTAGACTGGTCACGACCTAATTCGGCGTGTCGTAGCCTGTCAACGCTTGCTGTAATCAATGCGTTTCAGGCACAGGGCTACCGTGTTACGGGTTCTTTATGGGATGAGTTTACCGCTGTCCGTGTGCAGGAGTTCAGTACAGGCGATTACACTGATGGATTTGTCGTGGAAAATTATCTGCGCAGTACAGGCCTTGAAATTACTTACCCTAAATTCACGACAGAGTTTGGCACGCATGTGAGTTTTAGGTATGGTATATGGAACGGCGAACATTTTGACACAGACAGGCTGAAAGTAATAAATCTGCCTGTTTTAAAAGCGCATGGACGTTTTGGGCAAACAGGAGCTGTAAAGGGCTATATGGGCGTCGTGTCTGACCGCCTGACACGAATACACGCCCTTATTCCGGCAGGGCGAGCTCATTTCAGCGTCGGCACTGGCGGAATGGGTACGCAAATGGCATATACGCGTATGCCCATTTTGAACATCATGGATATGATTTGGATAGGTCCTGACGGTGGACCCGCATCGTTTTATTCTACGGCGGTGGCAACCAATTTGATTGCCGCTTCCCTTGATCCGGTAGCGTTGGATGTTTGGACGACAAATCATGTCTTGATACCAGAAACCGAAAGATTGCGCGGGCGGCAGCTTGCTTCTATGAACCCGGCCGGAACAGAACCGGGAACTTTCGGGCATTGGCTACGGCTTTCGCTTAATGAAATGCTTGCTGCCGGATATAATTTTACGATGAACGAAAGCGAAATGATGGTTGTTTTCCCATAATTTCTAACCTCGTTCTAGAAAATTCTATTGTATTTGCCATTCAATTATGCTATGTTTATGAATCAGCAGTATATACAGGGTAGCTTAAATATTTGGAGGGTTTATGCATAACAAAATACCGCTTAGGTTTTTCATCTTCACATTCATGTGGTCATGGTTATTTTGGGGCATTTTAATTATTTTCGGACAAGGGATTACTCAAGAAATGCATTTTCCAATAATGCTCTTAGGAGCTTTTGGACCTGCTGTTGGGGCACTTGCTTCTACCTATACGACTCAAGAAAAAGGATCACTAAAAAAATTCATCAAACAATTTTTGTCATTAAAATTTGGCTGGAAAGCTTGGCTGGCAATATTTATCGTGCCATGTATTTCTGGAATAATTGCATGGATCATTCCAGAATTTTTTGGAGAAGATAGGCTGCCGCCATTATTGCCAAATATCTTCATATTTCCAGCTTATATAATATTGATGGTGTTTTTAGGCGGCGGTCAAGAGGAAATTGGCTGGCAAGGATATATTATGCCTAAACTGGAGAAAAGATACGGTTTAATTATTGCAGGCTTTATTCTTGGAATAGTTTGGGCAGTTTGGCATCTTCCGCTATGGTTTGTTGCTGGAGCAACTCAAAACTATATGAATTTCTTTGGATTTATGCTTTTAACAATTGGCAAAGCCTTTTTCTTCTCATGGGTTATTAAAGTGTCCGGTGAAAGATTGTTTTCCGGTCTTGCTGCGCATGGTGTAGCAAACTCATTTGTTGTCCTTTTCCCATGGCTGGTACTGGAAGAGAACGCAATTCAAACACGATTTTGGATATATTGTTTTCTCACATTTGTAATTGGTATGGTTATAGTTATGGCAAGAGCTTGCAAAAGCAGAAAACCAGCACATAACAAACGGTAACTGCTCACCGCCTATTCGGCGGCTCGGGTTCCGCGAAACCGCAGTCGGCGCAAGCTCGACTGCGGTTTCGCGAAACCTAGTCGCCATAAGGCGGCGTACAGTCACCGTTTGTTATGCGATGTTTGCACTTTTATAAGCTATCCTTTTTATTTTTTGCAGAATACATTATATTAAGTACAATTTTCCGTCAAATTATTTGTACTACTTTAATCTTCTTTATAATTTGTAACCTTATCAAATATACGCCTAGTAATAAAATTAATGAAAAGCACAATAGGAATTGAGGCTAAATTGGCAATAAAAATCCACTGAATTATTACAGACATAATATGAATATTTTTTATATCTATAAGTATACCAAAAACATGCATAACAATAATAAATAATGTCTGAGATATAATAACCTGAAGTATTTTAGGCATAATTACAATTGATATAAGAGTCCCAAACATAAATGGCAATAAATACAAAAATCCAAACACAAAGAAAAATGAAAATATAAATACTGGTTCTACATTAACCACAACTAAATAATATAATACTTGTATCATAAAATGAAATATTTGTATACAACAAATTACAATGATATTTTTAGCAATCGCACTGAACGTATTCATTTAACTTATTGTAAATCCACTGTCATCGAAACATATGTGCTTTACTCGACTGTCTTCAAGTAGTCCAGCAGTTCCAAGTCTTTCAAGTCCGTCTAAGATCATTTGAGGCGTTAATGCGGTTGGATCCCCCCTTGTATGAATAAACAATTGTGTACCTAGTTCTATAGTGCGTTGATCGGATATATCATCCCACATCCTAGCAGAAGCTGCAGTCCTGTCATGAACAGTTAGCCTGGCACCAGGACGAAAAGCATCGTGAAGCAACTGTGCCCATCCAGCACCATCCAACAATTCATCAGATGTAAACCCAGCAGATATACCAACATAACCGAAATGTACATTTGACCAAATATCATAGAAATAATCGTAGTTTTTATATTTATCGTCATAGGCTGAAACAGTTTCTGGATTAATTTCCAACTCTATCTTTATCGTTTCAGGTTTGGAAACATGTAAAACGGCACTTCTTCCACTCTGCTTACCATTGTATTCAACCACAAAATGCAAGTCATGCGGCGCATTTGGGCCCAATAGTTCTTTCGCCAGTTTCCAAGGAATTTCAACTCTGCCGTTTCTCACTATACCTTCAACTTCCGCTATGAGCTCGCCTTTCATCTCTTTACTGTTTGATATTTTATTGTAACACAATCAGCTATATTTTGTCAATAGCTATTTTCAATTGCTGTGCAAATATCGCATAACAAACGGCAACTGTACGCCGCCTTACGGCGGCTATGTTCCGCGACACCGCAGTCTGGCTTGCGCCCTTTGCGCGGTTTCGCTACACCACATTTTGCGGCCGCTGGTCTTTGCTTCGCAAAGCCCTTCTGCGCAGCCGCAAAACGTCAGTTGCCTGGAACGTTAAACGATATTTTTGAATTATTTTTGCATTTGCGTGAAAAATTTTACGCAGCAAATGCCATGTTATTGATGATTGACAATGAGACCTAATCTTGCTATAGTGGTGGCATGAGAAGTTTATTTTTTGGAGGCTATCATGGCGTTTGAACCAAATGCTTTTTTGCAAGATATTGTAAGCAAAAAAGCAGATGCAATAAAGGGGCACTTTGCGAAGGATGCTATTATCTGTTGGCATGACAGTAACGAGCAGTTCACACTTGAAGAATTTATCAGGGCAAACTGCGAGTATCCATCAACTTGGAACTGTGAAGTAGAACGCATTGAAAAGTATGCAAAAGGGTTTGTTGTTGCTGCCCAGATGGATCACCCAGAAGACGGATTCTATATTAAATATGTTTCCTTTATCGAACTGGATGATTATGAAAAGGTGAAACGCCTGGATGAGTATTTTGTGGCAATAGAAGAAATTCCACAATGGCGCAAGGATATGAAAGTGGGTCAACCAATAAGGTAAACACTATTTTTTGCTGGCGCAGCAAAAACGTCAGTTACCTGGAACGCCGATCGCAAAGGCAATACTCAAGTTTTTCTCGCAGTAGCGCTGTCTTAGGTTTTCCCAAAACACGCTTTCGCAAACGGCGCGCCCCGGATTGCGCCGCCGCGGCAGTCCCGGCAGCGAAGCTGCGCTGCCGGGACCCGCGAAGCCGCCGCGCTGTCATAGCGCCGCGCCATGACAGCGCGGCGCTATTGCAGCGGCGCCGCGGGGCCGGGCGCCGGCGGCCATACCGGGCCTATTCCCTCGGGCCAGAAGAAATAGCCGATGCGGAAGCGCCGGTCGCCCGAGCCGCTGGCGTAGCCTATCGCGGCGCCCCAGGCGCGGCCGCCGGCTGAGCCCAGCTCGCGGTGCGCCTGCGCCATTTGCAGGGCGGCGGCGGCGGGGTCGGCGCGGTTCGAGGGCGGCCAAGCCTGGATGCTCAGGCGGTCGTAGCTCGCCCTGAAAGGTGCCGGCATTTGGACGGCCTCCCAGCCGTTGCCCGCGACGAAGTGCGCGCCGGAATTGCCCTGGCCCGCGGCGTTCCTGCTGCGGAAGGCCATGCGGATGCCGTCGAAGTTGCCCTGGCGCCCCTGGTAGCCGTAGGCGATCCACGGGTTGCCCCAGTGGTCCACCGAAATGCTCGTCCACGTCCCTGCGCCCTCCAGGCTGTCCACTACCGAGGCCTGGAAAGCCGGCGCGTCGCCCGAGCCCGCCCTCGCCGGAGCGCGGGCGTAAACCAAGGCGCCAAGCCTGCTGTTGAAAAACGCGAGATGCACGGCGCCCGAGGCGTCCACCGCCATGCTGACGTACGTGCCGGAGCCGCCGCGAAGGGCGCCGGACAAAACCTCGCGCCTCGTCCAGTCGGCGTTTCCGGGACTGTCGCCGCGCCCCCAGGCAATCCTGACAGTATCGTTCGCAAAATCGTAGTAGGCCACGATCGGCCCGTGCGCGTCATGCCCAACCGCGCTGAACAGCCCCGCGTCGCCTGAGTTGGCAAGGCCGGCGCCGACGAGCGTCGCGTTCGGGCCGTCGATGACAACGGCGGTCTGCGCGCCAGCGCCGCTGCCGCCCGGCCCGCGCGTGGCAAACGGCAGGCTCCTGTTAAGCGCGTCGTAAGCGCTGACGTGAAGCCTGCCTGGGTGATTCGCCGAATCGTTGGCGGCGGCCTTGGCGACGCGGACATTCTGCCAGCGCCGCGGGCCGCCGCCGGTTTCGGTAAGGAGGGGGAACGCGCCCGCGCCCGTGCCGATATCGCCGGCCTGGGCGCCAAGGTTCGCACGCATCCTGACGCTCGAAGTGTTGTCGTGCATGTGAACGAACGCGACGTTTGGCAGGCCCGAGCCCTCAAACATGCCGATGTCGGGCAGCACGAAGGGATCGATGTCGGAGGCAGTGGCAAGCCTGGTGGCGGCGAGGGAAACGGCGCCTGCGGGAGCGGGATCCCCGACAACGCCGCGCTGGTTTGTCCCGTAGTGAATCATCGCGGTTCCGAAAACGCCCCAGGCACCGTGCAGCCTGCCAAGCGAGGCGCCGGCGCCGGAATACTCAAGCGCCATGCCCGGATGCTCAAGCCCCGCGGTGTTGTCGAAGGGCCCCATGAAAACGCGCGGGATGTGGGCGCCCTCGGCGGCGCCGCCGGTTTCGGCATTGCCGCTTCCGTCAAGCGCGTCGGCCGAGCGCCAGATGTGGGCGTAGGGCCTGTTTGTCCACAGCGCGGACCTCGACCCCTGTATATTGTCGCGGTTCCAGGGCTGCCCGGCGCGCGAGCGGTGGTTGTGAATCGGCGCGGGGCTCCCCCCCCCTCCCCCCCCTGAGGGCGCAACAACGAAGTTTATCCTGCCGCTGTGAAGGCCAGGAGCGCCGGCCGAGGCAGCCGGCACCTCAAAGGCAATCCTGTGCCTGCCGCCAATGTGCAGCCCGGAAAGCGGATCCGCGCGATCGGCGCCCAGCGCGTCCAAGTCCTCGCTGCGAAGGCCCGCAAGCGCTATGCCGGCGCCGCCCATTTCCCCGGCGCCGGCAATGCCGGGAGTCCCGCCGAGGTTCCAGCCAAGCGCCGCGATTCCGGTCTCGCCCTGGTAAAAGCTGTGCCAGCCCTGCATCGAGCGGATGGCCGCGTACCTGGGCTGGCGCTGAAAGCCCGAGACGTAAGGCACGATGTCAACGTCATTGCCAGCTTCGGCGCTGGCCCTCGGCGCGGGAACCGCAATCGAATTGTCCCAGTCCAATGCGCGGGCGCTGACGCGCGCTCCCTGCGCGGGCTCGCCGCCGGCGAAAGCCTCGGTGTCCCAAAGAAAGGCCCACTCGACCGAGTGGCCGTCGCGCCAGCTATAGCTTTCGGCAAAGCCGACGGAAGCCTCAAGCCCGGCCGGCGCTTCCATGGCCGCCGCCCCCGCGTTCCAGCGCAGGATGTCGAACCAGTCGCCCTCGCCGGGATCTCCGCCGGTTATCGCAAGCTGCACGGACTGCACGCGCTCGTTGTCATGAGCGCGGCCGCGCAGAATGACGCGCCCGCTGGCAAGATCGCGCTCAATCGCGCTGCCGTCAAAGAAGCGGTTGCCGGACGCTGCGGCGCCGGTGAAGCCGCCCGCCGGGGAATCGGAGCGCGGCTCGATGTGGCCGGATCGCGCCGCCGCGCCCCTGGGGCCGACGTTGAAAAGGCCGCCGCGCGCCCTGTTGCCCTCCATTTCAAGCGGGCGCAGCGCCGCCATAACCGTGGCGGCCCTGTCCTCCGCGGTGAGGTTGCCGGTTGAGCCGCCGGTGATAAAGCCCGGGTTCAGATCCCACAGATGCGCCGTCGGCCCGTGGCGGTCGATCAGGCGCGCCTCCATGGCCACGACAAGCGCGTCGTGCAATTGGTCGTTGACGTTCAGCTCGCGCGGCGGGTAGCCGACGTAGCCGGGCTCGCCGACAGCGCTGTCCCACACCCGAATCAGGAAATAGTTCCTGCCGTCCTGTATCCCGCCCGCGCCGCCGAAGCTGCCGGCATCAAAGGCAAGGCCGTCGCCCGGCCGCGCCGCCTCAATGCCATCGGAGGCGGCGGCGCCGTCGAACCTCGCCTCGTTTTTAATCGAGTAGCGCCAGACCGAAATCGGCAGGTCCGCAAGGCCGTCGTTTTCGGCGCTCGGCCCCGCGCATTCGCAGGCGGCGCCTTCCCAAAGCTCGGTCAGGCAGGAGGGCAGGAAGACGAAGTGCGCCCCTGAGTTGTCGCCGATCGGCGCGAGCACTCCAAGCGCGCGCCATATGTCCGGCGGCACTGTGCCATGCGACCTAACGGTGTACATGTTGGCCACATCGCCCGCGGAATCCGCAAGCGTGCTGCCGGCGCTGCGCCTCCTCTCAATCATCTCTCGGACATTGCCAACGGTCAGCGCGGCGTAGTCCCTGCTGACATGCTGGACGCGGTAGCGCAGCCGCGGGTTGCCGCGGATGGCTTCGACGGTGAAGCCCAGCCACATGTTCCTGGCCGCGAAATCCGCGACCTCGATGACGCCGCTCCTGCCAATGGGCAGCGGCGCGGAAGTGCCGGGATCCATGGACATAATCTCATCCGGCGTCGGCGGCAGGCCCGTCGCCGAAGTGTGAAGAATCACTCGCGCAATTTCCGGCGTGTTGTTCCTGACGACGACTCTCTGCTCGTGCAGGCTGGCGTTGCCCGCGGTGTCCACGACCACGTAGACAAGGGTGACAGGGCCGTCGCTGATCGCGGTGGTGTCGCTGACGAACTGCCACTGCACCACCCTCTCGGCGTGGCTGTCCACCCAAATCTGCCCGTCCGCGGCGCCCTGCGCGCCCCACGTCCTGCCGGAGATTTCCATCGCCACTGCGGGAATGTCAACGGACCCCGGCGAGCCATGGCTGACAATCTCGATTTCCGAGCGGGCGCCGTCGCCGGCTCCGGAGAAGCCGGCAGCCCTGCCCCTCAGCGCCGGGAAGCCTGGAATGGCATGGCCGATTCGGCTTATGCCGGCGGGAATCGCCTCGCCGCCCCTTTCGAACCAGGCGTACACCCTGTCGATCATCGCCCCGCTTCCGCCTGAGCGGGCGCCGTATGCGCCGAACGCGCCGTCAAGAACCCTGCCCTGGAACACGGCGCCGGTGCCGGCCTGCAGCGGGTTGGAGTGAAGCGCCGGATCCGCCACCGGCGCGAAGTTGTCGATAACGATGGGCAGCGTCACGGTTGCCACGGACGGCGGGACGACATCGTCGTAGACGCGAATCTCGACATAATACGCGCCGCCTTCAAAGCGCCACCGGTTGAAGCGCACCCAGTCCTCGCCGGCCCCGGGCCCGGGGGGGGGAGCCCCGTCGGGCATCGCGGGATTCAGCGAGTAAACAAGATCGATGAGCCTTGGGCTGCCGGGCCTTTGCGCCACCGAAACGCCGGCGCGCGCGATGGCGCCATGCGCTCCCCAGACATCCATGTTGGCATGCGCGAGCCTGGCGGGATCTGCGTCAGGCATGGACGGATCCGGAATTTCGTGCGGGCGCACTATCCGTATGGCGCTGATCGCGCCGCCGTCCGAGCCGGCATCCAGCGTCGCCCTTATCGTGAAAGTCCCCATGTGCGGATTGCTCAGGGCCTGGACGCTGTTGACGGCGCCCGGATCCGCGGGAGTCGCGCCCTCGGTGGCGGCCGCGCCGCCCCTGTCAACCCTGGCGCCAATTATTCGCGGGGCGCTGGACGTGAGGTAGAACTCCCTGCGATTCGGGTGCGGATCCTCGACGGAGCTTCCGGGCGCCTGAGCAATGCTGACCAGCCTGCGATCATTGTCGGCGCCGGCGTTAATCGCGACCACCTCCACCGTCACGCGCATCTTGCCGCCCGCCCCGGCGCCGCCGTAGTCAAAGCCGTACCTGTCAATCAGCGCGGTTATCCTGCCGTCAGAGTTCAGGGTGAAAGCCCACGGCGCGACAAACCCCACATCCACCGCCGCGGCGAACCAGTCCCCGCCGATCAGGCTCGGATGCGCGGGCTCGCCGGAATCAAGCGCCCTGTTCAGAACGTCAAGGTCAAGCTGCCCCGCCCGCACGGCAAGCGGCATGTCGGCAGCGCCCAGGAAGCGCCCGCCTGAATTGCCGCCCGACGGGGCGCCGCCCGCTGGGGCGCCGCCTACCCAAACCCGGTAAAGCACGCTGCCAACGTTGACGTCGGCATTGCCGATCTGCGCCACGCCGCGGAAGGAAATGGCCCCCCCCCGGGGGGAGTCGGCGCCGGAGTCCGACGCCGGATCGTGAATCGCGTTCAGGGGCCTGTCGGCCTCCTCGTTGACCCTGATGATTTGGTGGAAGTAGCCGACATTGCCGGCGCCATCCACGACGCGGGCCCACATGGGCAGATCAAGGTACGAGCCGCTGCGCAGCGCCATCGTCAGCGCGCCCGAAGCGTCGGCCGTTCGCGCCAAATCCAGAAGCGCGTTCGCGCCGGCGCTGATTTGCCAGCTAAACAAAATCGGCCTGAAAACGCTGAAGCCCGCGGGAAGGCCGCTCGCGCCCTCCTCAAGCCGCGCCCAGCCGGCAAGCGGCGCATTGTCGGCAGGATCCGCCGATCTGCCAAAAAGCCCGGCCAGCGCCTCCTCCGTGGGGAACTCCCCGTCCAAAAGGCCGAAGCGAAAGTCCACCCTCGCCACGCCGCTTTCCACGCTGCCGTCTGCCGGCAGCCTGTCGAAAGCCTCGCCGCTTATCGCCGCCGGGGCGCTGCCCAGGTGCGGAACGCTGTGCGCAAAGCCGCCAATGTAGGCGCCGCGCTCCGGGCTGGAAAAGCCGCCGGAGGGGGCCGTGTTGTCAAGCTCGACGTTTCTGACAATCTCGCGCGATCTGAGCGTGGCGCCGGAAAGGCCCTGCGCCGCCACGGCCACGGCATAGCGCTCCTGCGCCGCTCCGTCCGGAACCGGAACAAACAGCGCAAAAACATTTTCGGCCACCCACCTGCCGACGTACCTCCAGGGATTCGGCGCGCCGCCGTCCCTCGCGCGAACCAGCCAGCCCTGGCCCGCAAAATAGGCCAGCTCGTACGTCCTGCCGCCGTCCTCGAAAACCCTCGAGCCGGCAGCGCCGCCGGGAGGGGCGCCCCTCATGCCAAGCCCGAAAACCGGCAGCTCGGCGAAAGCCCCGGCAACAGCGCCGGCGCCGTCGGCGCTTCTAAGCTCCGCGCCGAGGCTCCTGATTCCAACGGCGCTGGCGGCCTCAACCTGAAAGCCCAGGAAGCCCGCGCCGTTTGCAAGGCCAGTGCCGGCGCCGGCAAGCGAAGACATCGCCGGCGGCGGATCGCGGTCAAAGCCCAGCGCGACGGCGTGCGGGTCGTAGTAGAAGTACAGCCAGGGCGACTCGGCGGGATTGCCGATGCCGCCGGCAAGATCAAAGCCGGCAGCGCCGCCCGCAAACCACGAAGCGTCCATCGCGCGCGCGCGCAGGCGGTAAAGGCCCGGGGAAAGCCCCCCCCCCCCGGGGGCGCCGAGTCCAAGGTTTTCCGTGCGCCAAATGACGCTTTCGGAGCTGCCGCTTAGCCTGTCGGCGGGTATCGCCTCCCAGCCGCGCTCCTCGACCCAGCCATTCGCCGCCCAGTCCCAGCGCTCTATCAGCCTAGCCACGCTGCCCGGGCGAATGTCGCTGTGCGCGTCTGTAACCGTGCCCTGTATCACAAGGTTCTGGCCGACAAACTGGTTCCAGGCCTCGCTCCCCTCGAAAAGATCCGCGGGGCCAAGGGCAGGGCCCGCGGAATCCCGCGCGTAGCCAAGCCCGGCGGCAAACTCAAAGGCCGGACTGTCAACGTCCTTTGCGAAAATCCAGGAAGTGTCCGGCTCCGACTGCAGGCCGCTTGAGCCCCAGTTAAGCGCGACAGCCTCGATCTCGTAGGAGCGCCCGGCCTCAAAGCCGTCGCGGAAATCGCCCACCCTAAAGCCGTAAGACCACGTCAGGGTGGCGGCGCCGGGGCTCCAGTTCCAAATCCCTTCAGAGACAACTGCCTCGCGCGCAATTTCGCCGCCGGGCGCAGCCTCCCTGAACCGAAGCCTGACGCCCCTCAGGTTTGCGCCGCTGGCCGCGCCGCTGACGCTGAACACAATGTCGCCGGGCGCGAAATCGTCAAGGGAATGATAGCCCAGCACGCGCCAGTCCCGGTTCTGCGCGTCAAGCGCAAGCGCCGGCGCGGAAGTCTCAATCCTGAAAGCAAAAATCGTCGGCGCCTCGGCGCGGTTGTCGGCGCCGTCGCCAACATTGCCGATGCTCAGAGTGTGCGCGCCGGCGGGAAGCTCGAGGGGAATCTCCCAGCGCTGGCTTCGGCCGGGCGCAGTCGTCCACAGGCTGCCTGACGGAATGAGGCTGCCGTTAAGCCGGAACTCGACGCCGTCCCTCAGCACGCAGGAAAACTCGTCAACGATGCTGCCGGAAAGCACGGGCGGCAAAAGCCCGACGTCGCGGAAAATCACGGGAAGATCGCTTTCGGCGGCCCAAACGCGCCTTTGCTCGTTCGTCCAGGCGCCGTGCCACAGACCATGCTCGGCCTCGGTCATCGTCGCCGCGGCGCTTGGGAAGTTCGCGCTAGTCACGGGAGCGCTGGTGTCGACGGTAAAGCTGAGCATGACGAGGCTGGGCATGCCGATCATGTCGACGACCAAAAGCTCAAGCGTGTAGTTGCCGTCGATGAGGCCGGCAAAGCCGCCCAGATCGCCCGGATCGCCGGGGCTGGAAAAAATATCGTCGGCGCTTATCGCAAAAAGCGACCTCTCAAGCCCCCCGCCATAGGGCTCCGGCGCGAAGCCCTTCAGCGCAACGTCGCCCGAGCGCTCAAGCGCGCCTGTGAGCGTCCAGCGAATGTACGGCCAGTAGGCGCCGTCGCTGCCCAGCCTTCGCGCAAGGCTCACGTCCGTGACATGGCCCGCGACGAAAAAGTTGTCCCTGAAAGTCCTCGCGCCTTCGGGGGGCCCGGGGGGGGCGCCCGGCCCTCCCTCGATGTAATCCAAAAACTCGCCGGCAGCGCCCTCGCTTGCGAACATGTCGACTTCCATCTCCGGCGCCTCGGAGTCAAGCACAAAGGAAAACAGCCTGTAGCGCGACCTGCTGGGCTGCGCGTAGGGAATCTGGCTCTTGCTGTCCGCGGAGTCCCTGGCGCGAAGCACGTAGTAGTAGTTCCCGTCGCCGTCAATAACGCCGCCGAAATGGGCATCTGACAGCGCCAGAAGGTCGATGTTGAGGGTGATTTCCCTGCCGCTGAGCGTGAGGGACTCGTTTGGCACGGGCCTAAAGGCCGAGTCGGCAAGAGGCAGCGAGGGGCGCTCGCGGCCGATCCATATCTCGACGGAGCCGGCGTCGGGTTGCATCCCCATGCCGAAGCCGTCGTCTTCCATCACGATCCCGCCAACAAAAAGCGCATGGCGGCCAAGCACGTCGCGCGCGACATAGCCATTCTCGTACCTGTGGCCGGGGCGCACTCCAGAAAAATACGGCTCGTCCTCCTGCTGCAAAAGGAACATCCAGTCCAGCGCGCCGATGTACTCATCGACGGCAACGCTGCCATTTTCGATGACGACATTGCGGTGCGAGTTGTTCCCCCAAACGTCCCTCGCCACGATGTGCAAAACGTACTCGCCATCGGGCAGGCCCTGCCCAGGCGCCGCCAGATTGTACGTGTCAATGTGAACCGTCCCGCCCGGCGCGCTTATCCGGCCAAAAGCGCCGACGGCATTCCCGCTTTCCATGATGGCGAAAGCGCGGCCCGGCGCGATGTCCAGAGCGCCTGGGCTTCTCGCCGGGAAAGAGTCGAAGCCTGAAACCTCGCCGGAATCATTCAAGCCGCCCGGCGCAGAGTCCACGGCGCCGGCGAAGGCGCCTCGGCCTGCGGGCAGGAGCCACCAGCGTATCCCCTCCACGGTGAAATTGTCGTGAGCGCTGACAGTAAAGCTGACAACCATGTTTGCGAGGCGATCTGCGCTTGCCTGCGAAATGCCGCGAGAGGCCGCGATGGAAGGCCTTGAAAACGTCTCGATGGGCCGAGTCAGATTCACCGCCGGCGGAACCAGGTCCATCCTGTGCTGGCGATTGATTTCCACGGAATTGCCGAAGCGATCCTCCAGCACCAGCCTGAAATCGAAAATGCCGTCGAGGTATGACGGGAAATGCGCGAGAGGCTCAAAGCGCGCGTCAAAGGTGTAGCGCCAGGTGTCGGCCCTGCCTGTGTCGCGAATCAGCTCCACCCAACCGCGCGGCGGGCTGCCGGCGGGAACCTCGGGCGGCGGGAAGCGCTCGGGCGGGCTCATCTGCGAATTGTAAATGTAAACGCGCGGCCCCGGCGCCTGGCTCCCCCCCCCGGGGGGGGTGCGGGTAAAGGAAAAGCTCCTAAGCGAAATGGGGCCGTTGTCGTCCCAGACGAACCCGGTTATGTCCGTGGGAGTGACGCGGGGGCGGAAAGACTCGTCGCGCGGGGAAATGCTGTCCCAGTCCACAGTCGGCGGCCTATTGTCAACGGCCACCCAGAATTCGGCGCGGGCGAAAGCCGGCTCTGCGCTTTCGCCGGGCATTGCCAGCTTGAAGCGCTCGTCGTCGTAAAGGTAAATGACTGCGCGGTACATCCCGTCCGGCAGGCTGTTAAGGCCTTCCAGGAAGGCAAGCCCGGCCGCCGCATCCCCGCCGCCGTGCAGCCGCTGGTAATGCTCGCTGGCGGCAAGAAGCCGCAGAAGGTCGGACTGAAGTATAGTGCCCTCCCTTTCGCGCAGCGGCGAGTCGCTGCCGGGATTCCTCGGGCGGAAAATGTTTTTGACATGCGCAGGATCATTGGCGGGAAGCTCGTGCAGCTTTATCGCGTACTCGTCGCCCAAAGCGCGAATGACGCCTGAGCCGTCGACATAGGAGCCGACAAAGTAAACCCGCATCGACGAAGGCGCGCCGCCTGAGCCAACTCCAAGGTCGAGGCTGTCGTAGTCGCGAACCCTAAACCTTATGTCGGTCGTAGGGCGCATCTTAGCGCGGACAGCGCCGTCAGGGCCGACAAAGCCTCCCGGCTGCCCGTCAGGGGTGTTTGGATCCGACACGACCGGCTCGACAAGGCCGATGCTAAAATCCAGCGCCGGGCGATCCGATTCGGCCTGCACGACCAATGGAAAGCGCGCATGGCCAACATTAAAGGCCTGATCCCGCGCGAAAACGTGCAGCCAGTAAAGGCCGTCGCCCAGCAAGGCGTCGGGGCTTTGCGCTCCGTGGCTTCGCGAGGTTTGCATGTAGGCAATGCCGTCATGAATGGGGCCGTGCCTGGCCACGCTTGCCACGCCCGGAAACTCAGGGGCGCATCTGCGATCGCCAATGGCGCCGCCAGTGGCGCCGTCAAGGGCGCAGTTGCAGTCGGCCGCCCTTGGCAATGGCCAGAAATTTTTCGGCAAAGCGCTCATTGCGCTTTCGTAGTCGTCATGCACCAGCGCGAACATCACCTCCTGCTCGGCGCCATCGGAGCCGGGTCTCGAGAAATAGCCGCCGGAAACGCGGAAGCTCGAATCCACGGCGCGGCCCTCGGCGGCAAAGAACCTGGGCCTTATAACGCCGTTCACAATCTGCGCGCCGGGCGGAACGTCAAAGGCCCGCCCGTTAAGGACTGCCGAGCCGCCTGGGGACAAGCCGGCGCCGCCTTCAAGGTTCGTAAGCTCGATGGCGGGCGGCCTTCTGTCCAGGGTAAGGCTTGCCGTCAGGGGCGCGGCGTTCACCGTTCCCATCGGCGTTCTTGCGTACACCCTGATCGTGAAAATCCCCTCGACCTCATTCGCGGCCCACTCGTCGTCGCGCCAGTGGGGGGAAGCGCGCATCTGCAAAAAGCCCGCGGGGCTGTCAAGCTGCGCCAAAAGCTCTTCCCACCCGCCTGGGCCGACAATGGGGCCGTCGAAAAACTGTATGCGGTAGCGCCCGCCGACCCTGTGCTCGGGGGGAACGCTGCCTTCGACAACGGCGCCGTTCCACTCGGCCGGAAGCCTGCCTGGAACGCCGCCGCCGTAGGTAAAAACGAAGTTGCGATGCGTGTCCCGCATGAGCGGCGCAGGCGGGGTTTGGTTTGGATCCCTGCGGCCCCACTCGGTGAAAGGCCGCGCGACGGAAACATTGTTGCCCGCATCCCAGCCTGAGGGGGGGGAGGGGCTGACGGCGGGATCCCACACGAAGCGGCCGCGCCGGCCGGCGCCTTCCCACAGCGCCATTGCCTCCAGTATCCCGGAATCGTGGGCGGCCATCACGCGCAGGGTAAAGGCGCCGCTTTTGGCGTTGAAGGCCAGGCTGGTGAGGTAGGGATGCGGGATGTCGCTTTCGTAGTTTTCAAAAATCGGCAGCTCGGCGCTCAGGCTGGGGCTGAAAATGTCGCGGCGCTCGATAAGGGCAACGCGGGGGGGGGCCTCAGGCAGAGTCAGCCTGAACATCGCGAAGCTGTTTTCGATTCCGGCCTGAGTGAGCGTCGCCCCGTCCGCCTCGTACCCGTAAGTCGCCCACCAATGGGGAGACCACGCGTCCCTTGGGTAATGAAACTGGCCGTGATGGTATTTGCCGTCGACTCGCGCCGACATGCTGCGGGCGCGAATCTCAAAGGCGAAAAAGCGCCCCTGCGCCTCGTAGTCAAAAATGTAAAAAAACTGCGCAGTCGTGGCGCCGGTGGGGACAAGCAGCGCATGCTCCCCCCCCACCTCGAAAGAGCGCCACGGAGCCTGCCCCGGCCCGGCTCCCGCGGGCGGCACCACGCCGGGCGGAAACTGCGGGATGCCAAGCAGCAGCGGCTCGGGAGGGGCGCCGGATGGCTCCACCACTTCCCACAGCCGGAACTCAGCGGCGCCGGCGCTTATGTCAACGCCCCTCTCGTCCCTTATCATGCCCGTTATCGAGCCGACGCTGCCGTCCACCGTGCGGGCAAAGCCGCTCATGCCAAAGCCGAAGTTAAAGCCGGGGCCCCCCAGGCGGCCGGAGCCCGAAACCTCCGGAGGATCGTATTCCATTATTTGCGGCAGCGTCATGGTGATGGCCGGCGGGTTGTTCCGAATGCGAAACGCTATTTCCTCCGTCACAACCCACTCGCCGCCGTGCCTGGCCGCGCCGTCGCTTACCCTAAGGCGCAGGCGCAGCTCGCCGTCGCGAAAGCCCTCGGTATATATCGAGTGGCGCCAGTGGCGCGCAACCCTGCCTCCGCTTCTCTGCGAGGCCGCCAGCTCGTCAACGTCGATCCAGCCGCGCGCCGCCCAAAATTCCGGCGGCAATTCCGGCAGTTCATCGTCGGGCAATTCCCGGATCTCGCCGTCCGCCAATTCCGACAGCTCCGCAAGCCGCGAGTCCCAAAATCCCGGATGGCTTGTTATCGCGATTTGCACCGCCCGCACGTTAAGGTCGTCCCAGCCCTCGCCGGAAAAACTGGCGCGGCCGCGGATAAAGGCGCCGCCGCTCGGGCTCGCCAAATCCACGCCGGGGAGCTGAAGGTCAACGGCAGGACCCAGGCCCGCCCTGAAAGGCTGCTCGCAGGCGGCAAGCGCCAAAGAGCCCAGCGCAAGCGCCAAGCCGGCCGCAAGCGCGATGCCGAAATCACTCGCGCTGTGGGGTTGCTGACTCGCAAGCATTTTCCCTGCCGCTCTTTTCATCTCGCGCCTCCTCACTCGACCCAGTACGCCACGCGGTATCTGTCGCTGGACAGAAAGCCGATCGCCGCGCTCCAGAATCTGGCAGCGCCAACGCCAAGGCCGTCCACCGTCGCCGCGGCGCCTGTCGCCGCATTGGGCAAAAGCTGGTTGCCGTTGTGGCTCGTTCTTCTTGACGGGAAATTTTCCATGCCGAGCCGCGAGCCCCAAAGCTCGTGATTCGTGTCCACCACGCGGAAAGCCGCTGGAACGTGCATGGTTTCCCAGCCCGCCAGATCCCCGCTGCGCAGGCCGCTTGCGCCGGCGGCGCCAAAGCCGTAGACGTCAGCCAGCGCGCGCCTGTCGTGCTCCCTGTCAAAAACCGCGGGATTGAAAAACGCGGCCTTCACCCCGTCCGACCTGCCCACCAAGCCGTTGTCAAGATAGGCAATCCACGGATTCCCGTGCCGATCCAGCGAGATTGAGCTGCGCCGCCCAACATTCCTGCCTACGCTGTCCACCACCACCGCGTGGTCGAACTGCCACGACGCATTCGCGGTGCCGTCATTGAGAATCCGCCCCCGGATGTACACGAGATTATTGGAAACGCCGTTAAAGGCCGAAATGTGAACCTCGTTCGGCGCGGCGCCTGCCACCGCGTCGATCCTCATGCTCACGTACTGGCCCGTGCCGTGGGCCCTGGGATTATTCCTGTGAGCGCCGTTGAAAACCTCGAAAACGCTCCAGTTGGCGCCCTCCACCGGAATCGCGCTGTTGCTGACGGCAATCCTGAGCCTTTCGCTTTCCGCGTCGAAGTAGACGACCACCGGGAAGCCAGAGCGGGTAACGGCAATGTCGTTATGCTCGCCAACGCCGGAGGAGCGCTCGAGCGCTCCCTCGAACCTGTCGCTCTGGACAACGCGCGCGTCGCGGACGCTAAGCCTGGCCTGAAGGGCGCCGGCCAGCCAGCCGCTGGCAGCGCCGGAGCCCAGCCTGTCGTCCTCGTCAATGCGGCCGTCAAGCACGGTCCAAAGGCGCCTGACATCGCGCCCGGCATTGGCGGCGGACGTGTGCGCGGAATCCAGGGGATTAGTGGGGACGCCGCCCGTGCTGCTAATGCTTCCCATTCCAAAAGCCGCGCCGCCGGGCTGGCCCCGCGCATTGAACCGGTACTTAATGGCGCCGGTCACGCTGTCAAAGTACGCAACGTGAATGCGCTCATCGCTTGCGCCTGCGCCGTGGCGGTGCGTCGCGACCCGCGGGTTTCTGAACTGCTCGTCCGCGGCCGACACTTGCCCGTCGGCCCAGCCGCTCGGAAGCAAATACCGATTCTGCCACGAGGAATTGTACCACTGCCTTTCGACCGCGTAGTGGCTGCTGCCCGTGATGCCTCCCGCGGCCTCCCCCCCGGGCCCATGCACGAATACGCCGCCGGTATGGTTCCAGCTATGCAGCGTGGAGTTCCTGCCTATGACGCTGGACGCAACCCAAGGGTGGCCCAAGGAGCTGACGAAGATGCTGGAATGTATAATGGGGTCAACAAACTGCGTCACCCTGCCGCCGGTGTTGACGCCAATCCCGACGGCCGCATTCGAGGCAATCCACCCGGCGCTCTCGCCGCTGCCGGCATTGCGGCTCACGCGGGTAAAGCCCGCGTTGGCGCCGCTGCCTGTGCCGCCGGCCAGCGGGCTGCCGCCTTCGTTGTGGCTTGAGAACAGCACCCCGGCAAGCGGGTCGATTGACATCGAGGCGCCGTGGAGCATCCAGGGATTGGCGGCTGAGCCGGACACCGCGAAGCCGCCCCTGTCCTCGTTCGCGCCGTTCGCAGCGCCGCTGCCGGGAAGGCCGAAGCTGTCTGAATGCCAAATGTGCAGCGCCGCAACGCTGTCCCACAGCTCGGAGCCCGCAGCTTCGGAGCGCTCGGCGTTCCATGGCTGCGTCCACCAGCCGCTGTTCACCCTGTAGGCGCCTGAGGTGTTCGCGGGAGTTTCCCACGCGCCGGAGCGCCGCGGCCTTTCGCTGGCAACGGCGCCCGAGGCCGCGACGCTGCCTGTGTTAACGGCCCAGAACTCCTCACCTCCCCGCCTCACGCGCAGATGCGCAAGGCCGCCGCTATTGGCGCCCGGCGCAGTTGGGTGATCGCCGGTTACGGCCGCCGCGGGCACGGCAAAGTGCCGGAAGCGGTTCTCCGCGGCGCTGGGCAGAAGAAAATTGTCAATGTGGGCAGCATCCGCCGCAACCTCCCCCGCGGCGGCGCTCAGCGCGGAAGTCAGAACCGCGGTTCGGCTCACGCTTCCGGTTATTCTGGCATCAGCGCCGGTTCCGGTCGCGCCCGCGCGAGTGTTGATGAAAATATGCGCATCATCAGCGCCCTCGCCGCCTAGGTTAAAGCCGGCGACGACAACGCCCTCGCCCCTGTGAAACGCGCGCCTGCCCTGCAGGGAGCGCTGGCTGGCGAAGCCCATCCTGTCGCTGCGCCTAAAGCCGGCAATGTACGGCCGCACGTTCACGCGTATCGAGTTGTACATGAAAATGTCGAGCGGGAAGCCGGGGTTTCGAATTTCCGGGCTGGCGATGTCGTCACTGCGCGCCTGCCTCAGCATCCTCGTGTCTTCCCCGCCCGCCGGCGGAGGCGCGCGGTTGCCCCAAATCATTTCAGGGCTGGAAAGGCCCCGCTCGATCGAGCCGTCGCCCGCGAGGCTGTCGCTGTAGGCCACGGCGCGGATCCTCAGATCGCCCACCACGAAATTCGCAGGGTAAGCGGCGGTGTCCCAGACAAAGGCCCACTCGACGCGGTGGCGGTACAAATCTATGGAATCGGCGAAAAACACGCCGTCCCTTGCCGCGGCCAAAAGGCCGGTGCGCCCGGCCTCTGCAGCCGCATCCGGATCCCAATCCGCGCGAGTCAAAAGAGCGACGCGCCCAAGAGCGCCGCTTCCCGGAGCGCCGCCGTCAAGGCCGTCAAAGTAAAGCGCCACGCTGTTGATGCGCTGGTCGTCCTCGGCGTAGCCCCGAAGCACAACCCTGCCGGAGACGGTGTCGTAGTCGAAGAACGCGTAGCGGTTCACCCGAGTGTACGCGTCCTGATGCGGATCCATCTGGCCGGGAGCGAGGCTGTGCCAATTGGCCGAGTACGGGGCGCCCAGGGGGGGGGCCCCGTACCTGGCCGGATCAATCCTGCGCGGCTCGATGTTGCCGGGCCGCGAAAGGTTCCCCTCGTCGTGCGTCCGCCAAAGGCCGCCAAGCGCGCGGTTATTTGCAATGGGGCCAAAAATGCTGCCCGTGGGCGCAGGCTCGATCGCGGCCCTCACCTGCTCGGGCTGCGCGTCCTCGGCATTCTCGATGAAGCCCTCCAGCATTTGCGCCGCGGGGTTAAGGTCGTGAAGCTGCGCGAAGGGGCGCGTCTGGTCGCTGTTGTTCACCCGCGCCTCGACCAGAGTGAAGTCGGCGAAATTGTTGGCGGGATCGCCGTCGATAATCTTGACAATGAACAGCGCGTAGCGCCGCAGGCGATCCTGCCAGGAGGCGCCTGCGCTGCCGTGGCTGTAGTCCTCGATTAGGCCCTCGCCGAAAGCGCCGTGCCTGAAGGCAAACTCCGCGCGCACGCGGCGGTCGATGCCGGCGGCGGCGCTTTCGCCCCTCTCAAAAAGATGCTCGGGCATGGCCAGGCGCCCGTCGTCGGACGGGACAAGGCGCATAACCATGGCGCCCGCGCTGTCGGGAAGCGCCGAGCCGTCGCTGACCGCAAGGAAAACATAGCCGGCCTGGACCACCTGCTGCGTCCCCAGCATGCGCCAGTCCAAATCGCCGCGGGTGTGAATGGCGTAAACGTTTCCGGCCTTCACCTCGGCCGCCGGCTTTGGCGCGCCAAGGCCGCCGACATGCTGGACGACAAAGCGCCGCTCGTTAATGCCCGGCCCCAGCGGGATAAACTCGCTGGCCTGTATGCCCAGCGCGAGGAAGTCGTTGCGCGCCGTGAAGTTTTCGACGCTGAGCCTGGCGCCCACGCCGGGCAGGCTCGGCTGCGCTATTATCCCCGCCTGGCTGGTCGGCCTTCTCCCGGGGGTTATGCCGCTGCGGATGTTGCTTTCGTCGGTGTCCGAGCCGATGCCAAAAGACGCCCTTATCGCGCCGAAAATGCCGGCGTGGCTGCCGGTGGATATGCCGTTGCCCGCGCCGCGGACTATCGGCCCCAGCATGTCGCTCCACTCGCCGCCGGCGCCGCTGCGCAAAGTCCCGCGCAGATCGGTTGCGAGCTGGACGCGCTGGATGAACGGCGCGTCGTTCATCACGAGAATGCACTGGTAAAAATGCCTGGCGTTGCCGGCGCGATCGAACGCGACGAAGTGCATGTACTGCGGGCCGGACGGGAGCTGCCTGCTGTTGAACGCGAAGTTCCACACCTGCCCAAGCCCCCCCGGGGCCCACCCCATGCTGACGGCCTGGCCGTAGCGCGGCCTTGAGGCCATGGGATCGCTGCGGTCAACGACGATGGCGTAGCTGCCGCCGGCCTCTTCGGCGAAGCCCGGCACGAACGGCAGCCTAACAGCCCGCGTCCCGTCGCAGTCGGTTTCGCCGCAGCCGCAGAAAACGGCCGCCTCCTCGCCCCAGCGGAATTCGCCGCCGCCGGCCGAGGCGGAGGGAGGCGCGGGAGCGATGCCGATGTCGCTCCACGAAAGGCCCTCGCCGGCCTGATTCTGGAACCAGACCACCACCCTGTCAATGCCGCCCGAATCGCCGGCGCTGCCGCCAAGAGGCGCCGAAACGCCGGCGATGCTTGGGTTGTGCTCGTGCCGCGCAAACGGCGGGGAGTTGTCAATGACAAAGCCAACATTCTCAAGCTCGCTGTTTGGCGCCGAAATCGGCGGCGCATCTGAGGCGTCCCCCGCGGCTATGAAAATGGGGAAGCGAAGGTTTTCCGCGCCGGCGTGAGCGTGCGCAAGGCCAAACCTGACGGCGCCGTCGGCGCCGGAGGCAGGGCCCTCAATGTCAAAGCCGACAGTCACGCGCGAGACAAACATTTCCCCGCGCCCCGGCACATAGCGCCGCGCAGGCGCCTCGGCCGCCACCGAAACGCCCAGATGGCGGTCGGACAAATTCTCGAACGCGCCGTCGGCGCTTCGCGCAAGAAGATTGACAGGGGCGCCGGCCGCGCGCAGGAGCGTGGCGTGATCCGTCCTGTGGTACCATATTTCCGAAATGCCGGTCTCGTGCATCACGTCGAAGGAAAACTCGGCGTTACCGGAATTGCGGCCAAGGTGTATCAGCTCAATCGGGAAGCCGTCGGAGCCGGCAGGCGCAGGGCGGAAGCGGCTGAAGCCCAGCGCCCGCGAGAACTCAGGCGCGCCGGTTACCACGATCGCCTCGCTTCTCTCAATGGCGAACTGCTGATGCGCCGTGTCCCAATCCGGATCCGCCGGGCTTGAGCGCGTCGCGTCAAGCGCGGCAACCTCGACAAAAATCCTGTTCTGCCCCCTTGCGCCGGGAGCGTTGAGCTCGCCGCGATCGTTGACCGGCGCCGACCAGAAAACCTGCCGGCTTCCGCCGCCGCTGGCCCTGTACCAGCCATGCTCAAAGCCCGCGGGCAGCATGCCCAGCGTCACCGGAGCCTGGCCGTCCCCCGGCAGCGCAACCCCGTCCTCGCTGAAGCGCGGAACGTGCATCGCAATCGAAGGGCCGGAAGGCTCGTAGCCGCCGCCGGACGGGCCGGCAAGGCGCACCCTGAAATACACGGCGCTGACATGCTCGTTGTCGCTGGCCATTCCGCTAATGGTGAACCTGCCGCTCATCAGGTTGCCCTCCGCCTCGCGCTCGGCGCTGGGAGTCCTAATGTCGACGACCGGAATGTCGCCGTCGGGGAACAGCCAGAAATCCTCGCTCATGTGCCTGACATTGCCGGCCGCGTCCCGGGCGCGAATCGCCAGGCGCATCATGCGAACGGCGCTGCCGTCGGCGCCATGCCCAATCCGGCCGTCAAGCCAGTAAAGCGCGGGAATCCCGTCGATTTGCCGGCCATCCAGGCTCCAGCGCACCTCCCCCCCCGCCTCCTCGGAAACCAGCTCCGGCGCGTACCTGTCCCTGAACGCGGCGTTCCTCGCGATGTTGCGGGTGTTGGGAATGCTGACAGTCCAGCTAAACGACGGGTTGTCCTCAAGCTGGATGAGAGCCGCGGCGCCGGACCCGGGGGAGGGGGCCCCCGCCCCCAGGAACGGCCCGCTCTGCCAGTCAAGCGCGCTCCAGTCGGGCTCTGAGCCAATGTCAAAGCCGGAGCCAAGCAGCTCGCCCAGCGGCGCCAGCGCATACTCCACGCTGTAAATCGGGCTGTGAAGCTCCGCCGTCTGGCCAAGTATCGTGACATGGCCGGCAAGGGCGCCGCGCGCCGCGCCGGGCGCTTCCGGCGCGGGCGGCACCGGCTGCGCAGGCCGCGTTATCACCGTGACAATGCTCGGCTCCGGCGCAACGCTGTCAAAAACAAACTCGGCCGCGTTGTCCATGTAGTTCTCGCTTCCCGCCGAGTCCCGCGCAATCACTTCCAGCGTGTAGGCGTTCCCGCTGGACATCGCCGGGCTCGCGCCGGACCAGAGGCTCGGCTGAAGGAAAAGCTCGACGCCGCGCTCGGCAGAGTAAGCGGCGCCGGTCGCCGCGACGGCAATGGCGCCGTCCTCGCTTGTGCCTATCACGGCGCCGGCGGCGTTCCTAAGCGCAGCGCGAATAACCGGCAGCGCATTCCCGTCGCTAACGGAAAGCGCGAAGCCGGGGGCAAGGCGCTCCGCGTTGGCGAACTGCCAGTCGCGCCCCCGGGTCCAGGCAATCGACGGAGCGCCGCCGTCAACGAAAAAGGCCAGGCCCTCCCCGCCGCTTGAGCCGACCGGGGCCGGGTTGCCGTTGCCCGCCGGATCCAGCGCCAGCGACCAGTCAATCGCGCGGACGTAAATTTTGTAGCGCCCCTCGCGCTCAAACGGGCTTGCGCCTGAGGGGAACCTCGAGTGATCCACGCGCCACGTCGCGGTGAAGTCCGCGCGGCCGTCCTCAAGGTAGCCTGACTCAAGGGCGCTGCGCCAGTTGCCGGAAAACAGCGCGCCAAAAGGAGCGGCCGGCAAATCGCCGACAGGCAGCGCCGACTCCTGCCACTCCCCTTCCTCGGCGCCGCTCCAGCTAAACCAGTAATTCCACCGGCCGCGCTCGTAGCACCACCTGGCAATGGCGAACTGCACGTTCCGAATGCCGGTGCGATCCTCGGCGCTGCCCACGAGGAAAGCCCGCGGGCTGCCAGGCGCGTCCGGCCTGTCCGGCCTGAACACGTTGTTCTCGCCCTCGAAAACCCCGCCGGTCGCGCTTGCCGCCGCCGGATCCAGATTGTGAAACTCGATGTCGGGCGAGCCGCTGTCCAAAAAGAACGGCCACTGCACGGTCGCCGATCTGTGGTTCGCGGCATCCGTCGCCGCGACGCTCACAAGCCGGCGCGCGCCGTCGTCGGGGCTCTCGCCCAGCAGCGCCGCAATGTCCTTTTGGTAAACGCTGAGCGTCCACAGCCATCTGCCGGAGCCGGCAGGCAGCTCCTCAAGCCCAAGCCTGCCGGGCGCGAGGGAAGGCTCGCGCGGGCCGCCCGGCGCGAGGGGCGGGTAGGTGTCCTCGGCGCCAATCGTGCCGTCCTGCGCAATGACGGCCCTGGCGACAACAAGCTCCTCCCCGCCCGAGCTGATCCTGGCGGTAAGGTCGCGCAGGTTGGCGTCGCGCACCTCGCCCCTAAGCCGGAAAACCGGGGAAACGCCGCCGGGGCTCGCGCTCGCGGCGCTGAACACCCGCTCGCGCTCCCTCATCGGCGCGAACTCGCCATCCTGCCAGCTCGCAAGGAAAAAGTTCGGCGCGTCAGGAGCGCCCGGGGGGGGGCCCCACCCCAAGTCGGCAAACTCCGGATGCGCCGTGTCCAAAACAAACGCGGCGCCATGCGCCGTCTGCAAATTGCCAGCCATGTCGCGCAGGCGCACGTCCAAAGCGTTCTCGCCCTCGGCGATGCCCGGGCGCAAAGACACGAACGCCAGCTCGCAGCCGCAAGCGCAGCCGTCGGGGCAGGCGCAATCGCCGCCGGCGGAATTCGGGCAGCCGCAGTTCACCCGCTCCATGTAGCCCAGCCGTATCTCCCACGGCGAAGAGCTAAGGCTCTGCCCCTTAACGTGCCGGCGCGAGCTTGAGTGCCAGTCAGCGCTGCCGTTGAAGCGGTACTCAAACTCAAGAACGCCTTCCGGCGCGTCGAAGATAAAGCCGCTTAGGTCGTCGAAACTGCCCCTGATGAAAGGCTCGGTGATGACGGTGGGCGTCCTGCCTAAGCCGACCGGATGGCTGATGTTCGTAAAGGTAATCGCCGGCGGGGAAACGTCCCTTATGAAGCTCCAGCTCCTGCGCCCAATGTTCTCGGCGTGGTCAACGGCCACGAGCATCACGTTCTGCGGGCCGTCGTCCAGCTCGTCGAACATCTCCTTAATCCTGTCAAGGATGGTGTCATCGTCGATGTCGTTCAAGTCCCACTCGAACCCAAACGCGCCGCCCGGAACATAGCCCGGGCTGCCCAGGTTAAGCCCCTCGATAAGATTCACCGTCTCGCCGACAAGCCCAAGGCTAATCGAAAACTCGCGAAGGTTTGCCTCGGCTATCGTGCCCTGAAGCGCGGCCAAAAGCCCCGCGGCATCCCTGAAGGTGGACGGAATCGCGGGGGAGCCGCCCGCGAATTCGATCTTTGGCGCCGCGTCGTCAAAAACGAAGCTGTAGCTCCCGCCGGAAAGCGGAAACACGCGGTAAACGGAATCCGCCGCCGGCAGACTCATGTGAGGAAAAGACGTGTGCCGAACGCCGGCGCCGAAGCGCTCCGGAAAGCCGTCCTGCGGGTTTTTGCTCCTGCTGTCCAGCGCGTTGAGCCCGAGCGCAACGCCGGCCTCGTCCCGCACCCTGATCCTGTAATGCGCGGCGGCGCGGCCGTCGGCGCGGCGCAGCGAATCGGGAATGCGCGGATCGGGATGAAAGCCGTCCTCGGGATCGAAAAAGCGCAATGCGAAAATCACGGCGCCGGTTACGTCAAGAACCGCGGGAACCGGAATCCACTCGCCGCTCCAGTCCTGGCCATCCTCGGAAAACTGCACGTGCACATAGTCGCTCGCAAGATAGCCGTTAGGCGCGGAGCCGCCGGGAGCATCCAAAGCGGTGGCGTCAAAGCCGTCCTTGTCGCGGGCGACGCCGCTTATTGCCAGCCTCCCCTGCATGTCGGACGGCAGCACCCCCCCCCCGGCAGGGAAAAGCCTGGGCTCGTCAAGCTCGGGGTAATCGCGCGACTGGTTTTGCACGATCCGCGGAACCAGCACGGCCCCGCCTTCGCGCCGGGCCGGGGTGCCGCCGTGCCAGTTGCCGGCGTCGTCCTTTGCCATGACGAACAGCTCGTACTCGCCGGCGCCAAGCCCGGAGCTGTCAAAAACCGCGTCAAGAACCGCGTTGTTTTCCGTGTGGCGCGCGGGAGACGGCTCCGGGAAGTAGTAAAACTGCCCGCCCAGATAGCCGGCCCAGCTCGCGTGGGCATTCAGGGTTTGCTCATCGTAGTTCCAGGCAGGCAGGTTGGCGCCCGCCGCAAAAGTGCCGCGCGGAACCAGCCACCACCACGCGCCCAGCCGCTGCTGCGCCACCGGGCTGGAAACGCCCTCAATGAAAAGCCCGTGCGTGTCGGTGACGTTAATCCTAAAATGCACGTTGCCCCAGACCTCGTGCCTGCTCCCCCCCCCCTGCGCCGCCACGACGGGGCGGTGCTGGTTGAAGCCAAACAGGAACACCCCCGGGGGGGTCGCGTCAACCTGCACCCTGTGCGGAATGATCGCGTCAAAGGCCAGGGCGTCAAAAGCCCGCAGCGTAAACCTGCGCAGCTCCGCGCCTTCCGCCGGCCTGTTGTCAGGTCCCTGCGGCAGGCTGTTGTCCTCAAGAAGGGGATTCGGGTTAAGCCGCACATTGCGCTTTTCCCAGTCGTAGACGTGCAGAAGGCCCTCTTTTTCAGGGCGGCGGGTCGGCGCAAGCTCTATGTCGATGCGCGTTCCCCAGCGCTCCTGCGGCAGGCCCAAATGCCCGGTGACAAAATCCCTGTCAAGAACGTGCGGGTCGAAGGCAATCCACAGGCGCTGAATCTCGAAGCGGCTCCGCGCGGTTCCCTTTATGTGAAGCAGATCGGTTTGAAGCGCGTCGAAAGACGGGCTTTCAGCGCTTATCGCGGGCGCGGCAGTGTGCACGGCGAAATAATGCGTCGCCGCCGCGGCATAGCGCGGCGCCGCGGAAACGCCCGGAAGCGCAACCTTGTGGTTCACGCCGTCGCGCGCATTCACGACAATGCGGTAAAAGCCGTCGCGCAAATGGCTGCCGTGATCCAGCGCCGCCGCCAGCATCGCCTGGCTAAGCACGCCCATCCTTTCCCTTTCGCTGCCGGCAGGCGCAGACTGCCAGTGCGGAACGCGCCCGGCAATCGGCGGGTCCGCGTTCAGGTCGTGCAGGTATATCACAATATCGTCGCGATAATCCGCGCCGTAGCTTGTCGCCCAGTTAATGCCGTCGTCGTCGGCAAAAACTATCGGAATGCCCTCGCTGCTCCCCAGCGCGTTTCGCCTGGGAATGCCGGGCGCCCAGTTGCTGCCGAAAACAAGCTCCTGCCCGTCGCCAACGCCCACGCCAAGCTGCTCCCTGACATCCTCAAGCGAGCCGCCAATCGGCTCCCCGCTGGCGTTGCTCAGGAAAAGGCTGGGCAGGGTAATGACCGGAATGTCGGCATCCTCGTCCACAATGATTTTCTGCATGGCAAAGCCCAGGTTGCCAATCCCGTCCATGGCCATCACGTACAGCCACGCTTTGGCGCCGTCGCCGAACTGGCTGGCGTTAAGCTTGAAGTTGTTTGCGCCGTACGCCGGATGCGGCAAAATTCCCGCGGGGGGGGGGCCGGGGGGGCTTACCCAGCCGGACCTTGCGCCGGCGCCGGCCGCGGCGGTGTCAATGCCGTCAAAGAAAGCGCGGCTTGCGTGGCTTGGGTCATTGCGGAAATTGACGAGGCTGCGAAGCATGCTGCCTTCCGGCGGGCTGTCGGGGCTTGCGCCGTCCCACAGGCCTGCAGCCGGCTCGGCAAACCACTTCACCACTTGCTGCCCGTCCTGGGTCTGCTGGATGGCAAACGCGGCGCTGCGGTCGATCAGCACCTGAATGTTGCCGTTAACCGCGACAGCGCTTTCGTTGACGATCCCGCCATGCGCGCGCCGCGCGTCCCCATCCGGCGGGCCGGCAGCGCCTCTAATCGACGGGCGGATTTCCACGCTGGGGCCTTCGCCGTCCATGGTCAGATTGAAAATCCGCGCCGCGTAGCGGTACATGGCGCCGGAGCCATCAGGCCCGCCGCCGCCAGGGTCGTACCCGGTGACGACATCCACCGTCACCCTGATCTCAAGCTCGTAAGCGCCGGGATGCGTGACAAAAATATCCCTGAGAAGCGTTCCGCAGGGAGCAACGTCGCTCCCCCGCGCCGTAAAGTAAAAGAACACCGTCCCCCTGGGCCGGTCGCCAGGGCTCGCGGGCGGCAGCGGCACCCCCTCCCCCCCCCCCC
>Ga0209755_10001502_pt1 | contig 35901 bp, 44 predicted proteins | sample TergutCo191P1_FD_187301 | JGI IMG/M metagenome (GOLD analysis project Ga0209755, IMG submission 187301) | Cornitermes sp. P1 segment gut microbial communities from Petit-Saut dam, French Guiana - Co191P1 (SPAdes) (version 2) | ecosystem: Host-associated > Arthropoda: Insects > Digestive system... | reverse complement strand
ACTCAAGGCAATCCAGATCCGGGTAAGTTTCGTACATATATTGAATATACGAAACAAATGTTTCAATTATTGGAATTTGATGTTAAGGAAGTTATAGTTGTTGCCGGTACTCGAACTAAAGCGGCAAATGAACAAAAAGAACTTCACGAAGTTTTAAAAAATATGGACGTATCATTATGGTAACCTCACCTTTTAGTTTTTTCAAGTTTTTTTACATCGGCCATATCCATAAACCTCCCGCTGGCGGTTTTGTTCATTATCAGGTCTTCTTTTGATATTACGGAAACGTCAACATCGTCTATTTTGATAACCTTTTTCCTCGGATAGCACTCATCCACGTCTATGCCGGCGGCCTCGTTTATGATATCAATCTGTATCGGCGGCCTTCCCATCCTGATGACCTGACCTTTTTCCCTAAAAGCGTCCATGTCTACCGGTGGACCGCCGAAAGCGGCCAGAGCCATTTTCAGCTTTTCCAGATTCTCGCCATCGGCGGAAACTAAGAAATCGATGTCTTTGGTTGCCCGCGGGTTCCCATATATCCCGACAGCCCACCCGCCAAGGAGCAGGTAGCGGACGCTATTTGAGTTTAAGCATCGTATAAAATCTTTGAAGTCTTCCGGTAGTTGCCTCTGGTCCATAAAAACACTCCCTCAGGTACGTTATGGTTTGTAGCCGCTCTTTTAGCGGAGCGTTGCTCCAGTACTCGATATCCTGCTCATCGAGGACGTCGTTCGTGGCCATGACGACGTGTTTTCTGTCCATTTTGGTAAAAGAAACACCTCCGGCGTCCGGCATAGTCCGTCCCTCCATATAGAGAATATAATAAATTGCGGTACAGATGTGCAATAGGGGGATTTTTTCTCTAAAATAAGGCGGGAAGCGGCCATTTTTGTAAAAAAGTCAAGGCGCAAAGGCAAAAAAGTACAAGGCGGAACGTTGCCGGATCGGGAATTTGGCGGATTTTGTCAAAAAATCGGGGCAAAAAATGGTCATTTTTGCCAAAAAGCAGGGGCGGACGGACGGAAAACGGCTGTTTTTGTCAAAAAGTCAAGGTGGAAAATGGCCATTTTTGTAAAAAAGTCAGGGCGCAACGGGGTAAATCACCCGTTGTGGTAGGATTTATTGCCAAATTTCCCCGCCAAACCGCGCCCCGCGTCCCTATCAAGAAAATATGAAAAACGCTTGATAATGCTGTTAGCATGAAGTATTTTATGTTCAAGTGTTAGAATGGTAACTGCGCCGTTGCTTGTTCTGCGGTTTGGGGGGGAGTGGTTGGATAGACCGGTCGTCTCGCTCGTTCCCGCGCCACCTGTACTCACATTTGGGCAACACGCAAACCTGCGGTTTGTTTTATGGTGCCGCCAAAACGTCAGTTACTTTAGAATCTTAGGCGACATTATTTCATAAAGTAATAAATATATACCTTACACTTTTTGTAAAATATTGTATAAATATTTAAATTTAATTTTTGAGGTGAAATATGGCAAGGACTAATTTTGCATTGTATTTTGATGAAATTGTTGATGCATTTGAGGTTGATGATAATTATAGTACTAAAAATTTTAAATGTCAAATATGCCACGAAAAAATACAATTTAATAGAGGCATTAATCATAAAGATCCGCATTTTAAAAATTGGCCAAAAGTAGAGCATTTAAATAATTGTGCATTTAATAATAATTATAAGCGATTCAATAAATATAATGATCAAAATGTTGATAAAATTGTATCAACAATCCTTCCAAGTGCAAAGAGATTAACTGTAATCAATAATCAATATCCTAATAGAACAATTATAGAAAGATACTTTGGTAGAAGAAGTAAGGAATTTTTGAGTGCCTTAAATATGCTTGATAATGATAAAATTAATGAATTAACATTGATAACTGAATATGGAAATACTGTTAAACTTGGTGATATAATATTACGACAAGATGAAATTATAGAAAAAATGAAAAATGAAAATATTGAATTTATATGCATATTGAAAGGTTATACAAGTCAAATAATTGAAATTAAAGGAAGCATAAAAATTCCTTTAACATCTAATGGAAAGTATAAAAATAAGAATAAATTTGATTTATTCTTACCGGCATCGTATGTTGAAAAGAATAATATACAACTAAAAAACATTGAAAATAAATTGATTTTTTGTTATGGAGTCCCAGAAAAAAATGAATATGGATATAAAATGAATGTTTATTCAATAGAGCATCAAATTTTTATACAAGAAAAATGTAAAGTGGATAAGAAATAATATCGCTTAACAAACGGTAACCATAGCTGGCGTTGTTCGCGCCCTCGTGTTTCGACTGGCCTCAATTATTCAAAAACGACTCCACCCCCACCCCATACACCGGCACGATCCTGATACCCGGTATTTCCCCGTAGTTTTCGAGGGACGTGCGGATGCCGTAGGGCGATTTTTTTTCTTGCAGGAACATACGCATACTCTGCATTGCGCCTTTTGTGCCGCTTTTGACCTCGATGGGGATAATATCTGCGCCGGATTGTACGACGTAATCGATTTCCGCGTTGCTGCCTTTGCTTTCGCGGTGCCAGTAGTAGAGATCTGTTTGCCTGTATGGCGAGGCGGATTTAAGCAATTCGAGGCCGACGAAAAGCTCCGTGATGCCGCCTTTGTTTACGATTGGGAAATCATCGTAGGCCCAGAACTCTGCCAATGGCAGTCCAAGCAGGCTTTGAAGAATACCGGTATCGAGCAGCAGCATCTTTTGCTTTTTTGTATTCGCCTCCGCTCCGAGCGGGATTCCGTTTGCCGCAGTATGGGTTACCGGTATAACCAAACCGGCTTTTATTAAAAGCGAAAGCGCATCTTTCAGCTGTCTGTGGGTGTAGTTTTCGGAAACATTTGCATACACAAACTTTTTCCCGGTCTGGTTAACAACGGAATCAAACACATCAGAGATGAGCTGGCTTGAAACTCTTTCCTTGTATTTCGTAAAATCAGACCGGAACGAAGTTATCAGGGCATCTAAGATTTGCTGGCAGTCGAGCAAGTTTCCGGTATTTACGTATGCGGAAACAACCTCCGGCATGCCACCCAGCGCTAAAAAATATTTTAAATGCTTGATAACAGTTTTGTGGACGGGGTTGGAGAGAGTTTGTTTGTAACCGGCGCTCTTAACCGCCTGCGTAAGCACGCCGTACTTTTCACCGGCGTTCAAAAATTCAAGAAAGTTCATAGGGTACATGAAGATCGTCTGTATTCGCCCTACACCGAAAGACGGTAATTCCTCTAAAGCAAATTCCAAGAGAGAGCCGGCGGCTATAACGTGCAGTTTTTGGTAGTCTTCATAGAAATAGCGGAGTGAGGAAATCGCCGGCAGGGAAGCTTGAATTTCATCGAGAAACAGCAGGGTCTCGCCGGGGATTATGGGCGTTTTATACACTTCTGCAAGCTTTGCGCATAATTCTTGAATGGATAACCCGCCTTTTGCAAACAGATCCTTTACCGTTTTATCCCGCGCCCGCTCAAAATTTATCTCGACAAAGTATTTAAACTGCTTGCCCAAATTCCTGACCGTACTGGATTTCCCGACCTGCCTTGCCCCCCTGATAAGCAAAGGCTTGTGATCGCCCTTCTGCGCCCAGGCAAGCAACTCATCGTCAATTTTCCGCTTTATATAGTTATCCGACACGTTTCACCGCCCGTGATAGGGTGATTTTGTAAAAAATACAACCCTAAAATAATACATTTTTGTAAAAAAGTCAAGGCGCAAAGGCAAAAAAATGCAAGGCGGAAAGTTGCCGAGCCGGGAATTTGGCGGATTTTGTGAAAAAATCGGGGCGAAAAATGGTCATTTTTGCCAAAAAGCAGGGGCGGACGGGCGGAAAACGGCTGTTTCTGTCAAAAAATCAAGGCGGAAAATGGCCGTTTTTGCAAAAAAGTCAAGGCGCAACGGGATAAATCACCCGTTGGGGTAGGATTTTTGCCAAATTTTCCCGCTAAACCGCGTCCCTCGTTCCCTATCAAAAAAATATGAAAAACGCTTGATACTGGTATTAGCATGAAGTATTTTATGTTCAAGTGTTAGAATGGTAACTGTGCCGCTGCTTGTTTGGCGGCTTGGGGGTTGGCCGGAGATAGTTTAATATTTTATTAAAATTGATGGGGCATATATTATGTTTGACAAGAAAACACTTGGTGAAATGCAGAAAGCCATGCAAGCCTTACAGGGCATGAAGAGCGGCGTTCCTGACATGGAGGCCGCGATGAAACAATTACAGGCTATGCAGCAAATGGGCATACCCGGCATGGAAGAAGCAATGAAGCAAATGCAGGACGCTCAGGCTATGATCGCGGCACAGGGGGGGATGGCAGCGGCAATGCAGGCGACGGCAGCGAAGGTAAACGCGCCGCCTGCGGCGGTTAGACACTCGCAATCAAAACCGGTTGGGAGAGCCAGTCAAACTACCAATAATATTGAATTCACGGCTCTTGGGGGCGGTCTTAAATGGATTGATGATAGGCATGTGGAGTTCGGGAGCTATCCGCAAACGGCGGACGGCGGCGTGAAGAAGATTTTGTGGCGACTTCTTGAAAAGAAAAACGGCGAGCTGTTTTTGATAAGCGAATATGTTCTGGACGGTAAGCAATATCAGAATGAAATGGATAAGAGCGTTGAGCGCACCGGCAAAAAAGAAGATATCGAACGCGCCCGCATGCCTTGGGAGCGATGCGATTTGCGCGCGTGGTTGAACGGTTATTTCTATGACCATGCGTTCAACGCGCAGGAGAAATCCCAAATTGCCGAACGGCTTTGCACGGGCAACGGCGCGTATTTCCACAAGAGTTACAAAGCAAGGAAACTTGATAATGCGAATTTGAGTATGCTTATAGATGATACGTATGAAAGGTATGAAGACTACGGCTGCAAAGATACACTTGACCGTGTGTTTCTTTTGAATGTGCAGGAAGCGCTTGATTACTTTAAAAAAGAGAACTATATCATCAACAATACCGTGTGGAATGCCAATCTTGACCGGGATGCGAAAGCGACTGATTTCCCCGTGAACATAATCAATGGAAAACATGTTGACGGCAGCCCATCGTACCTCCTCAAGCCTTTTAACGGCGAAACAAACGGCAAGGTGAACGGCAAGTGGGAAACAATCAAGGTTGGCGCGGAGCATATCGGCAGTGTAAGCTGGTGGCTGCGCAACATCGGCATCAACGATGAGACGATGAATTCTAAAAATGTACCTTTTCACGGAAGCCAAGTTGCGTACGTCAATTTTGGCGTTATCAGTACAGGCGGCGTATTCCCCTATGCCATGAACTATGGCGTTCGTCCGGCGATATTGATTAAGGAGAATATTATATGAAAACATGGAAACAAACTGTTTTTATCGGAATTTTGGTAATTCTGGCCGTTATGGCAACAGGCTGTAATCGTGGTAAAAGTTCAGACAGCGCCGCCGGTGACGGTTTCAACATATACAGCGTATGGCGTCATACAGGAGGCGCTGATGTGGAACACGGCGAAACATGGATTAGTGATAAACAAACGACGCTTTCTTTTTTCAAAGACGGCGAAAATGTCTATTATACATCGAGCGCATCGGGGAATTCTGTTTGGCAGGGTGTTCTTAATGATATGGGCGGTTTTAATTATACATTTACCCCTCATACTCAATTTATTTTAGATGCGGGAACATTTTCTGATTTTGAAGTTCAAGGTCCTTTTGCATGGCTTGCTGTACGCTACGACAGCGAAAACAAACGGCTCGTTTCTACGGATCATACTGTTGAGCAATATTATGAATGGGCAGGCGAATCGTCTCCTCCCGATCCCCGTATTTTTACTTTCACTGCCGCGTCTTCCTCTCCGCAATCGCAAACAGCCGCAGCAGATATATCTGCATTTGTGGGTACATGGATAAACAGCGAGGGAAGAACATATACAATACCGCAGCCTCAAACATGGGAGAGTGAATTTCCCGGAGGCTTCAAACAATTTGAAAATTATTATACGTGGGGGCATCCTGCCGGAGATTTTGGAATAAACCTTGTTCCTGCCGGCGTTGATTTGATATTGCACGGAAATGTCATTCCGACAGACAATACAAAAATCCGTTTGGTAACTGAAGACCTTCATTCCGCGCCTGTTGTGTATTACCGCGAAGGAGAACTGCAGCAGCAGCTTGAACATAAGGAACTGCGTATCGGCTCTTCGGTAACAGGAGTTGTAGGCAGAGACTGGAAAGAGCGTTATAATATAAGATCAGTTGATATGTTTCATATATCATTGGTAATCGAAAGCGAAGTTAAAATATTGCTGGATGTTTATAACGGGCAGCAGTTTATTACATCAAGCATTGACGACAGCGGTGAATATCGTTCAAGAATTGAAATCGCGGCGCAGCCCAATACCGTCTATATTTTGGAAGTATCATCTTATGTCCGCGATGTAACAGAAGCCGCATTTCGAATAACGGCGCATCTAAGTCAATAAAATTTTAAGCCAATAAAAAGGAAATTCTATGAAAACAAATTTTATTTTAAAAGCGATTGTGTTAGTTTTTGTATTAATGTTTTTGGCGTGCAGCAAAAACAACGAAACAAAAACATATAAAATCGGAGACGCAGGGCCTGCCGGAGGAATTGTTTTCTACGATAAAGGCAATACCGACGGCGGCTGGCGGTATTTGGAAGCCGCGCCCGCGTCTTCAGAATTTACCGCTGAATGGGGTTTGGCTGATTTTTCACTTAAAACTGATAGGGAAATCAGTACAGGAAGGCGCAATACCGCTCTTATAACAGCCGCTCTTAATAAAATAAGAGAAACCGCAGGCAGAGCCGCCAGGTTAGCTGACGATATGAATATAAACGGATTCAACGACTGGTTTCTGCCAAGCTGGAATGAGTTGGATTTGATGTATACAAATCTGCACAAGCAGGGTTTAGGGGAATTTAAAAATGACTATTACTGGTCGTCATCGTCATACTATTACTTGTCGTCATCGTCATATTACGAAGATGACGCACTCGGCGCTTATAATAGGTTCTTTGACGGCGATGATACAGGAGACGGCGGCGCGGTTTACGCAAGAAATCAAATTTGCCGTGTCCGCGCTGTCCGCTCTTTTGGCGGCTCAGGTGAATCCATAGAAACGGGAACGCCGGCGCAGACGCCAGAAACAGCGCAAACAAAAACAGCCGCTTCCTCCGACTCTTACGCAAAATTCCTTGCGGGCGATTTATCCGATTTTGCTGGAACATGGGTAAACGGTCAAGGCGTAAAAGCGCGCATTACAGCGGACGGAGTCGTACACCATGACATTCTTGCCGGTGGAATTCGCGCTTCCGATTTCAGTAAGACAGACGGCGCAAACATAACTTATTCATGGTGGGTATCTCAGGCAGGCGACGGTTTTGGCGTAAAACTGCATCCTGCCGGAACTGAAGTATTGGATTATTATAATCAATCCATTCAAACAGATAAAACAAAAGTCCGTATTACCATTCAATCAGTTAGTAGAAGCGATGAAATCTATTACCGCGAAGGAGAAGCCTCAGCGCAGGCACCGCAAATTGCGTATAACGTAACCTTTAAAGATCAAATAATCCCCATGACTGTTTTTTATCATTATAACGATGAAGGCAGATACTATTTTACAAAAAAAATAACTTTCGATTATAACGGCGATAATCATACGCTTGATATTCCTGAAGACTGGTATCCGTACAACTCAATCGGAGAAGACAATACTTATAATATCAATGTAAATGATTTTAATTTTGACGGGTATATGGACATTGCCATTTATAACGGATCAGGAACCTCTACATTCTGGTATAATTATTTCATCTATGATACAAAAGGAAAAAGATACGAGTACAATGAAGAATTGTCAGGCTTGCCGAATATTTTCGTTAATGAAGAAACGCGGACTTTAAACTTACATACAAATGACGGACACGCAGGTTTGATGTATACAAGCAGCGATTATAAATGGATTAACGGCAAGTTAACGTTAATGCGCAGAGGTAAACAGGATTATGATCCTGATAGAGATATTTATATCCTTACCTCTGGAGCATTGAATAATAACGGCGTCTGGGAAGAAAAGAAGCAGCAATTTACAAAAGCGCAGCTATCAGAAGAATTTGAATAACAAAATAAATATAAAGGAGAAGATGTATGAATTTTAAATTTAGTTTAATTTGCGGTTTAATTCTTGTGTTGATTTTTACATCGTGCAGTAAAAAAAGTGAAACGCAAACACATTCCGCGCAGGAATTGGAAGAATCTTCCCATTCTTTGCATGACGCGGATGAACACGAAGGCGGCCCCGGCGGCGACTACGAAGCTTTACCAGTCGGTTTTGGCTCCCCCTATTCCGCAATCATGGACGGACATTTGGATGAGTGGGCGGGAACATGGGTAAACGGCCGGGGCGAAAGGATACAGCTCAGGGCGAACGGAACATTTGACGCCGGTCAAAGAACAGGCGGATTCACGCGCGGATTGGGTACCCTTACAACAAACGGAACAAACTATGAATGGATTGTTTTTATGGAGGGAGAAGATGAAGGTTTTGAAGTATTGTTTTTCCCTGTAGGCGTTGGCGTCAAAAACTCCGCCGGGGATGTTGTTGAAACGCATATTTCAAACGACCGCATTTTCATGGTATTTGTTGGTTCAAGCTATGATGTGTATTACCGCGAGGGAGAACTGCCAACCCAGGCCGCCGCAAACATTCCCTCAAACATTGCGGAAATAATACATAAGCGCGTTGAAGCCGTAGAGAACGGCGATATAGCGGCTTTCAGAGCTACGTTAAGCCATCCGGAGGACGGGGGGGATTATAATTACCAGCTTAGTATATTAAATACCTTTTTCGGCGGCTTATTTGGTATAACACCCGCCGCGTTTGAGGAAGCGTTTTCTAACGGCACAGAAGACCTGTCAACATACGCGGATAAATTATTCCGCGCAGACCATCCTCCCGTAAGCAAAAATACGGGGCTGCGTATAATTAAAATAGAAAAAGATGATTACAGCTATAACGTTACGGTAACAAATAACCTAAACGAAAAAAATATTTATCGTTTTCCATTTTCAAGTTTTTGATGGCTATATCTATTAAAAAAACATGAAAGGGTTATAAATTATGGGTGATTCAACAGTTAAATTAGAGTTAATTGATGGCAAGGCCATGTTAAGCGGCACAGCGCGTACGAACCCGGAAATTATTATTGACTACTCTCCCCCGGTTGGTACGGGCAAAGGCTATAACTCGCTTGAATTATTCCTGATGAGTTTTGCCTCCTGTGTGGGTACAACGCTGGTGGCCGCTTTACGCCGCAAGTTAAATAAAAGTATAAACGGTATTTCAATAGAAGCAGAAGGGAAAGCACGGGAAGAACACCCAAAGGGGCTTGAAAATATATTGTTAAAACTGCATATCAAGGCAAAAGAGCTGTCTGAAACAGAAGTTAGGGAAACACTAAAGGCATTAGAAGATAAATTGTGCCCTGTATGGGCAATGATAAAGGGAAATGTTACGGTTACTGTTGAAGTAGAAATAAGTGATACGTAAACAGGAAATATAAATAACTTAACACCAAAGGATGTAAATTGAGCCTGATATTTATAGCCCATCCGACCCTGTAAAAATTTTTACAGGGTCGGAATATGGGGTGGTCGGCCCGCCCTAATCTGCGTTCCAGCAAGATCTAACCATTTATTACTTCCGCATCAATTTTTTTGCGTCAAAATCTTTCATCCACGCCGCGGTCAGTTCGGCGGCTTGACTGAAATTTGCGCGGTTTATGTCGTGAAAGCCGTCCACGACTACGGAATTGGGGGACGCTTCCTTTACCCTTTCTACGCTCTGGCCGATATCGCCGCCGCCCCTTGTGCTGAAAGGGACTATCGTTTTGCCCGAAAGATCGTGCGTTTCCAAGAATGTCAGAATGGCCATTGGGGTGGTGCTGAACCATATCGGAAAGCCGATGAAGATGATGTCGTACTTTTCGATGTTTTCTACTTTAGAGGCAAGCGGCGGCCTGATGTTGTTAGCCAGCTCCTCCCGGCCTTGTTCCAACAGGGCGTCTCTGTCGTCGGTATACGGATCCGCAGTTTTTATCTCCGCCAAATCGCCGCCGACAGACGATTGTATGTATTCCGCCACTGCTTTTGTATTGCCGGTGTGCGAAAAATAAGCAATCAGGATGTTCGGTTCGGCCTCTTTCTTCTGGCAGGTCGTGAAAATTGTCAGAAAAATAGCCGCAATTACCACAAAAAACGCTTTTTTCATTTTAGGTCTCCTTTTTGGTGTGTTCCAGCATAAATTATCCCTCAATAGAGAAAATATGATAAATTGTATCGCGGGATATGCAATTTTATACATTTTTTTTGGCCGGCCCCGGTTCCTATCAAAAAAATATGAAAAAAACATTGACATTGGTATCCGCCATCAAATATCTTTGAATTAATGGTATATTTACATTAAATCCCTGTTTAAAGGAGACGTTTATGAAAAAAGTTTCAATTTTTAGCGCTTGTTGCCTGGTAACACTCTTTGCCGCCGCCGTTTATGCCCAACAGGGAGGATTTACCGGCCCTCAGGCTTATAGTATGCCGCAGGGTGGATTTACGGGGCCGCAGGGCAGTGGGCAGTTTGCGCCTGTTCCAGTGGCACAAGTAAGTACGTTTGCCGATAAAACCCAAGCCATACTGCAGGGGCACATCGTGCAGGGCCTTGGGGGCGACAGGTACCTGTTCCGCGATTATTCCGGCGACATCGTCATAAAAATCAGGCATGACAGATGGTGGGGACTGACCGTCGGCCCGAAAGACCTTATTGAGATCGGCGGGGTATTGAGGCGGTATAGAGGAACCATGCAGATAGACCATTTTGACGCGCAATTTGTCAGAATGGCGATACTTAAGAAAAACACCGGGAAATGATTTGTTTATGGCAGATATAGCGTATTATACAAAACTGTTTTTTAATGAAGAAACGGGAAAGGAGCGCTATGGCTTAATTTCAAAAGAAGCGGAAAAAATATTAAAAGGAAATTCTTTGAAAAATTGCTGGGATATGGCAATGGAATATTATAATTGTGAATTATACTATATTCAGGCGATGGCAGTATATATTATAGGGCTTATTGGAAATAAAAAGGCATTAAATTTTCTGAAAAATACCGTAAGTAACAATCCATCATGGCAAGTACAGGAATTTTTGGGAATGGCATTTGACGTTTATTGCAAGAAAAATGGATATGAAAATTCATTGGAAACAATAAACGAATGGCTGAATAATAAGAATCAAAATGTAAGACGGGCTGTTACCGAGGGATTAAGGATATGGACAAAAAGACCGTATTTTGAAAATAATCCTCAAAAAGCAATAAATATGTTATCAAAGCTCAAAACCGATGAAAGCGAATATGTAAGAAAGTCGGTTGGAAATGCCCTAAAGGATATAAGCAAAACATACCCCGAATTGATAAAAAAGGAGATAGGCAAATGGAAATTGGATACAAAGGAAATGAAGCAGGTATATAATTTGGCAAGTAAAAAAATCGTATAGATTAATGGATATGTTTTTTACGTTGGTAAAAAATCAGGAGATTAAAAATGTCTGAATTAAAAATTTTTGATTTAATTGTCGAAAATCATGTTGGATTGGAGCGACAAGGCCCCGGCAGTTCTGAAATGACTGTTAAAGCATTAAGTTTTCTGGATAGTCTGGATAAAAATTCTCGTGTGGCAGATTTAGCTTGTGGAACCGGAGGGCAAACAATGGTACTCGCGCAAAATATTTCTGGAAATATTATTGGCGTGGATATTTGTCCTGATTTTATAAATATTTTTAACGATAACGCGAAAAAAATAAATTTCCAAGATAGAGTAAATGGTATTGTTGGCTCAATGGAAAACCTCTCTTTTCAAAAAGAGGAGTTTGATCTTATTTGGTCAGAGGGGGCTATAGACAACATTGGTTTTGAAAAAGGGTTAAACTATTGGAATGGCTTTCTCAAAAAAAATGGCTATATTGCCGTAACATGCCCCTCATGGTTTACAGATGAACGCCCTGCTGAAATTGAAAATTTTTGGGGTGATGCCGGTTGCGGATTAGATACAATAGGGAATAATATTTCAATTATGCAAAATGCCGGTTATAATCTTGTCGCGGCATTTACATTGCCAGAAATATGCTGGACGGAAAATTATTTTATTCCGCGGGAAGCGGCAGAAAAAGCACTTTTGGAAAAATATACCGGAAATAAAACCGTAGAGACTTATATTAAAGACAATAAATATGAGGTGGAGTTATATTCCAAATATAAACAGTATTATGGATATGTTTTTTACGTTGGTAAAAAATCAGGAGATTACAGAAATGGCTGAGTTAACGTCATTAAAAAATATTGGTAAAGAAATCGAGAGGAAATTAAAATCTGTTGGGATTACAACTGCGGAGGAGTTGAAGAAAATCGGGAGCCAAGAAGCGTTTGTCATGCTAAAATCGCGTTATTCAAATTTATGCCTTGTACATCTTTATACTCTTGAGGGGGCGGTTTCCGGCGTTGACTATAACCGGTTGCCGGAAGATGTAAAGCAAAACTTGAAAAAGTTTAAGGAGAGTGAAGAAAAATTATGATAGAAAAACTGGCGCACTCACTCGGAAGGAATGACGAAGAGCCTAATATTGAATTGGCTAATATGTTAGTCAAGACTAAAAACAAAAAGGGAATAAAAGAGATAGTTGACGGGCTGAATAGCCCAACTGAGCAGATCGCGAATGACTGCATAAAAGTTTTATATGAGATTGCCGAAATAATGCCGGAGCTTGTGTCGGATTATGCCGGTGTTTTTATTCAGCTGCTGAAGTCGAAGAATAACAGGCTTGTATGGGGTTCGATGACGGCGTTGTCAAAGATTGTTTCGTTAAATCATAATGAAATATTTAAAAGTCTGGACATCATCGTAAAAGCCTACGAAAAGGGCAGCGTAATCACCGTTGATAACAGCATAAGCGTATTCGCGGGGCTGGTAAAGGCCGATAAAAAATATGGAAAGACGGTTTTCCCGATTATAATCAGGCATCTGGAGGAGTGCAGGCCCAAAGAGGTCGGCCAGCACGCCGAGCGGGCGTTTGTATGCGTAAGCAAGGGCAACGCGGAGGTATTCAAGGAAACACTGCTGAAAAGGCGTGGCGCGCTAACCGATGCGCAAAAGAAGCGTGTGGATAAGATATTGAAAAATTTATTGACATTGGCATCGCCATGAAGTATTTTTCCGGATCTCGATGGTGGCTATGAGCATAAAAAAGATTGTTTTGGTTGCGGTGGGATGTATCTTTCTGGCGCTTGGCGCGATTGGTGTTGTGTTGCCTGTATTGCCGACTACGCCTTTTGTTTTGGTTTCGGCGGCATGTTTTGGGGCGAGCAGCGAGAGGCTTTATGGCTGGCTTTTGCGGAACCGTGTGTTCGGCCCGTTTATTGAAAACTACCGCACGAGGCAGGGTATCAGCATATTGCACAAGGCTGGAAGCATCGCTTTTCTGTGGACGGGGCTGATTATTTCCATGGTAAGCGTTGGGACTGCCTTGATTTATATTGTTCTTGGCATTGTGGGTATTGGTGTAACGGTTCATTTATTGATGATTAAGACAAAAAAGAAAAACAGATAGACTTTAAGAAATATAATTAACTTAATTCAGGGGAGTATTATGAAAAGAATTGCGCTGTTTGCGGCGGTGATGCTTATTATTACGGGCTGCGGCAGCGATGACCCAAGCCCGGCACCGGTTGTTGAAGGGTTTACCGTTGATAACTATCCCAAAGTGGAGGGGTCGACCTCTACAAGGCCGTTGAATATACTTACGGCGTGTAAGCTGCTTGGAGTTGGATATAAGTGGGAAAAGAATACATACGTTGGTACATGGGAGATTGAGCCTGTTTTTAATAGCGGCAATGGGAATATTGCTGCGAATTTTTGGAATTTATTCAGGTCATCCCAAACGCATCAATCATTTATCAATCTGATTGATAAGAAAGCAGGTATTATACTTACGGCGCGGAAAATAGCGGCAGACGAAAAGGCTTACGCCGATGGTTTAGGTGTAACTTTAATTGAAGCCCCGATAGCCCGTGACGCTTTTGTTTTTATCCTGCATCCGGATAACCCCGTAGAGTCGCTCACAATTGAGCAGATACAGCGTATTTATATGGGAGAGATAACCAATTGGAGTGAAGTTGGCGGGAATAATGCGGAAATAGTGCCATACGTGAGAGATGAATATTCAGGAAGTCAGGACTTAATGGAGACTATGGTAATGAAAGACCTCGATATAATGGATTTCCGCTACCGCGCCTCACATGAAATAGCTGTAGCTTTTACCATGTCGGGGGCGTTCGAGGCGGTTATCAGGGAAGTTAACGCGATATGCTACACGGTATTTTATTATAAGGAGACTATGCTGAAAGACGCGGCGACAAAGAGTATCGCCATTAACGGTGTATTTCCAAGCCGGGAGAACATCAGCAACAACACGTACCCGCTGGTGTCGGACGTGTACGCGACTATCCGCTCCGATTTGGATACGTCTTCGACGGCCTATCGGCTGTATGAACTGTATCAAACGGAAACCGGAAGAGAAATAATCAGCGAGAGCGGGTATTTGCTTAAGTAATGCCGGTTACGTTAGGGATTAATGCGGGCGGACGGCGCACCTGTCCGCGCCTGATGCCCGTTTGCCCTGCTCAAATCTCGTACCTGTCCGCGCACTGGTCCAGCATATCCTGCAGGGTGACGCTGTCGAGGTAGTCGGTTATCACCGTGCTGAATTTTTTCCAGATGGGCAGCGTTTTGCAGGTGGCGGCCTTGGGGCAGCGGTTGATTTCGTCATCGAGGCAGACTACGGGCGTGAGGTTGCCCTCGGTTAAGCGCAGGACCTGACCGATCGTGTACTGCGACGGTTCTTTGGCCAGCATATACCCGCCCTGCTTGCCGCGGCTCGAACGCAGGATGTTAGAGGTGTTGAGCAGGGTAACGATCTGCTCCAGATACTGTTTGGAGATGTCCTGCCGCTCGGCGACATCTTTCAGGGGGATGAACCCGTCGCCCCGGTGCTCCGCCAAGTCGATCAGCATCCGCAGGGCGTACCTGCCTTTTGTGGATATTTTCACGCGCTTCTCCTTTTATCGCTACATATATAAGCCCCACGATTAAATGCCGTGCCCTGCGTTGCCCGGCGGCGGCCCGGCAACCGTGATGCCGCCGGGCGGCACAGGCGCGGCGTTTAACCGTATCTTTAATAGTATAATAATATATGTGTACTATGTGCAGCAAGGTTTTTGTGCAAAAAGGCGAAAAAAGTTCATTTTGGTATTGACAGGCCCCAATCCATATACTATTTTAAAACATAGTAAACATATCAGTTTATCAAAATTTGGCAGAAAAGGAGGTTTTTTATGGCAAAAGCGGAGAAGATCACGGACCTTATCGGGAACACCCCGTTAGTCAGGATCAACAAGCTGAACGACGGCGGCGCGACGGTTTACGTCAAGCTGGAGTACTTTAACCCCCTGCACAGCGTCAAGGACCGCATAGCGCTGGCTATGATTGAGGCGGCGGAGCGGGAGGGGAAGATTAAGGCCGGGACGGTCATAATCGAGCCGACGAGCGGCAACACCGGCATCGGGCTGGCCTACGTGGCCGCGGTCAAGGGGTACCGGATCATCCTGACGATGCCGGAGACCATGAGCGTGGAGCGCCGCAAGCTGCTCAAGGCGCTGGGGGCGGAGCTGGTGCTCACCGAGGGCGCCAAGGGGATGAAGGGGGCCATCGCGCGCGCTGAGGAGTTGGCAGCGGAGACGCCGAACTCCTTTATACCGCAGCAGTTTAATAATGCGGCCAACCCGGCTGTCCACGAGAAGACGACCGGCCCGGAGATCTGGAACGACACCGACGGTGGGGTCGATATCCTCGTGGGTGGCGTGGGGACGGGCGGGACCGTTACCGGCGCGGGCAGGTACCTCAAGTCGAAAAAGGCGTCCGTAAAGGTGGTGGCCGTGGAGCCGTCGGCCTCGCCGGTTCTGTCGGGTGGCCAGCCCAGCCCCCACAAGATTCAGGGGATAGGCGCCGGGTTCGTGCCGGGGATCTATGACCAGGCTGTAATAGACGAAATCTGCCAGACCGACGACGTAAAAGCCGGATTCGTGGCGCGGCGTTTGGCCAAAGAGGAGGGAATTCTGGCCGGTATCTCGTCCGGCGCGGCGCTCGATGTCGCTCTGGAGTTGTCAAGGCGCCCCGAGAACAAGGGCAAGACCATCGTGGCGGTGCTGCCGGACACGGGCGAGCGGTACCTGTCTACGTGGCTGTGGGAAGAGGCATGAATCATCTAACCCCGCCCCGCGTTCAACGGGGTGGGGTCAACTCGGCTATTAAAAAGATGAAAAAATTTTTGACATGGGTACCGCCATGAAGTATTTTACGTTAAGATAACTGAATGATATGCGTTGCGGCTTGTCCGGCAGCTTGGGGTTGGCCGGGTATATACGATTCATGGGGAGGCTTTATGGTAAAGGATGGAAAAGGCGGAGCTAACACGCTTACGGGGCTGGAATTTGAGAAAAAAGTCGATCTTCTCAGTTTATTAAAAACAATAGAAGGGTATAGTGTTCGAGAATTCAGTAAAAAAACGGGTTCGGAAGTATATTTTAATGACAAGCTGATAGCCAGAACATTTAAAAAACATGATTTTTATAGATATTTAAAAGAAAACGGTGTAGATTGGAAAAAGATAATTTCAAAACGATTACTGCCTGATGACGCGTTACTGGTTATTGAGAGTAAAACGCTATTTATTATTGAGGTAAAATTTCAGCAGAGAATGGGTTCAGTAGATGAAAAACTGCAAACCGGTGATTTTAAACGAAAGCAATATTTAAAACTGGTTCAATCGCTTGGATTAAAAGTCAAGTATGTCTATGTGCTTAATGATTGGTTTAAAAATCCTGCATATAAAGATGTTTTAGATTATATAAATTCTGTAGACTGTTATTATAGATTTAAAGAAATACCACTAGCATGGCTTGGTTTACCGTTATGAATATGAAAAAATCTGCACAACAACCAACCGATCTCATTGATAAAACGAAGGAGTCAAAAGGGCATTTTGCAAAAATACTCTCCAATACCTTGAAAAATTATACACCATATTTAAAATCCAAAAACGCGGTTTTGTTTAATGGAGATTGTTTAGAAATATTGGATTCGATGCCTGAAAATTCAATAGATATGATTTTTGCCGATCCGCCTTATATGTTATCAAATAATGGATTTACGTGTCAAAACGGCAGAATGGTAAATGTTAATAAGGGAAAATGGGATAAAAGCAAAGGTTTTGAAGAAGACACTAATTTTCATAATGCGTGGATTTCTGCCTGCCGCCGTATTTTAAAACCGGAAGGCACAATCTGGATTTCCGGAACATATCATAGCATTTATCAGTGCGGTTATATGTTACAAAAGAATAATTTCCACATCTTAAATGACATAACATGGTTTAAGCCGAACGCTTCTCCTAATTTAAGCTGCCGTTTTTTTACAGCGTCACACGAGACTATTCTGTGGGCCAGAAAAGATAAAAAAGCAAAACATACATTTAATTACAATGAAATGAAGAACGGTTTATTCCCTGAAGATAAACTAAAAAAAGAAAATACGCAAATGAGATCTGTGTGGTCAATAACATCTCCCAAAAACGTAGAAAAGAAATATGGAAAGCATCCAACTCAGAAACCATTGGATCTTCTTAAGCGCATTGTACTTGCATCAACTAATGAAAATGATATTGTAATTGATCCATTTTGCGGAAGCGGAACAACGGGTGTTGCCTGTAAATGCTTAAAAAACAGATCATTTATTGGGATAGAGATTGATAAAAATTATTGTGATTTAACAAAAAACAGATTATTATAAAACAGGGCGCAATCACCGTGCCCCTTTTTTATATCACGGCCATGAAATATGAAAAAATTCTTGACATGGGTATTACCGTGAAGTATTTTATACCTTATGCGTGTATAATTGGATTATGACGGCTGCTGTGCAGGATAAATTTAGGCTAAAAGGAGTAACAGAGATGGCATTGTTAAAACCAAAATATCTGCAGATTGTTAATCCTGTTTATGTTGGAGACAGGCTTGCTTCAGAAATGAAGCTGTCCATTTTAACGTACGATTCAACATCCGCGGAAATTAAAAATGTTTCTACCATAGATGAGTTGATAAAACTCAAATGTGATTCAAAGATGTCATGGATAAATGTCAGCGGGTTTAAAGACATTGACTCAATTACGCGCCTGTGTGAATTCTTAGGAATACACCCGCTAACGATTGAAGATATTATGCACACGGAACAGCAGGCCAAAATGGAAATTTTTGAGGGGTACAGATTTTTATCAATGAAATCAATCCAGCATCAAAAAATCAACGCGGATATTGATAATGAGCGCTCCACAGCGCAGGATGACGAGGGAAGTGAACTGGTAATTAATCAGGTCAGTATGATTATCATGAAAGATGTTATATTGACCTTTCAGGAGTTGTCGAGAGGCGCGTTTGACAGTATAAGAAAAGCACTATTGAAAGACACGAGCGAAATCCGTAAAATGGAAATCGATTACCTTGCCTATTTAATTATTGATACGGTTATTAATGAATATTTTCATACTATAGGCAATTTGGAAGAATACATAGAGGTTTTTGAGGACCGTGTAATCCAAACAAACGACAACAGATATATTGAACAGATACAGGAAGCCAAAAAACACTTCTCGCAAATAAAGAGAGCAATCTTGCCGCTAAAAGATAATATGCTTAGTATTTCACGCCATGAAACATTTTTTCAAACCGGTGAAATAAAACCGTATATACAGGATTTAAATGACAAATTGAGTAACGCGGTATCAATGATAGAACACTGCCGCGAATGGATGTCAAATATCATGGATGTAAATTTAGCCGTTGTGTCGTATCAGATGAACAATGTGATGAAAGTACTGGCAATGATCTCGGCTATCGCTATTCCGCTGACCGTTATAACAGGAATATATGGCATGAATTTTGAATTTATGCCTGAATTAAGCCATAAGATGGCCTACCCAATGGTTCTCGGCGTAATGGGGCTCGTTGTAATTGTGATGATTGCTTTCTTTAAAATTCGCCGCTGGTTCTAAAGCCCGGCAAGGAGTAAATATGAAATGTAACAGTTTGGAAGAAGTAAGAGAAAACATCAACAGAATAGACAATGAAATAATAAAACTGATTTCTGAAAGAGGGAATTATGTTATTCAGGCATCGTCATTCAAAAAGAATGAGGCAGATGTAAAAGCCCCAAACCGTGTAGAAGCCGTTATTGCCAATGTACGGGCAAAAGCCAATGAATATGGCGCAAATGCCGATATGGTAGAAGCACTATACAGGGAAATGATTAATCGTTTTATAAAAATGGAAATGGATAAATTTAATAAAGGGAAATAAGTAGACAAATATATGCCGTTAGTAAAAAAAATAGAAATTCTTAATTTAAAAAAGGTGTTTTTTATGAAAGTATATTTATCTCTTTTGGTTTTGATTGTCGGCCTTCCGTTTTATGCGTTCGCTGAAAAAGTGAGTGATTCTCAATACACGGAGGATAGAAATATTAATATCGGACAATTATTTAAATTCAAATATGAAAGGCCCCAAAATCCGAATCCTGAACAGTTGTCGATCATCAGATATGTTTTAAAAAATACATATGAAAATTATATTCATAAAATGAGAGGCGAAACTGAAAACAAAGTTTTTGTTAATGAAGACGGGAGAGAGGCCGTTTATGACGGGAAGGGAAATCTTGTAACAAATAGTTACAATAAAGGCACATTTAATTTTTATTCAAATAAGACGGAACCAATAAAAAAGTTTCTATTTGACATTGCTACATGGCTTAAATCTGGCGCTTCAAAAGATGATCCAACAACATTCAATGAGAGATTATATTACTATACACTTGATCTTGACCGTGGAATTCAAAGTTACATTTTTGAGGGTTCAAACGAAACATTGGAAATGGTGCCATTTGATGAACTTTCAAATGATGAAAAAGAAGTGTATTACATTTTTCTTAAATTATTATTTAATGAAAAGTATAAAGTAAAATTAAATAGAAATAATATTCAGCGGTTAAGGGAAAATAGCGAATATTATTATAGTTATCTTTATCAGATTCAAAAAACTTTGAATATAAACCAATGAATAAGTTTAATAACGGGAAATAAGGAGATAAATATATGCCGTTAGTAAAAATAGAAATTCTTAAAGGAAAAAGCAAAGAATATAAAAAGGCAATTATGGACGGGGTACATTCTGCGTTAGTTGAAGCATTCAAAATTCCTGCAAATGACAGGAATCAACAACTTTATGAATTGGATGCTGAAAATTTCGAGTTTCCAGATAATAAGAGTGATCAATTTACGTCTATTGAGTTAGTGGTATTCAGAGGCAGAAGCGTTGACGCCAAAAAAAATCTGTATTCCGCAATAGTAAATAATTTAAAAAACAATCCCGGAATAAATGGAAATGATATATTAATTGTTATAAATGAACCGCCAATGGAGAATTGGGGAATAAGGGGCGGGCTGCCCGCGAGTGAGGTAGATTTCGGATTTAAAATTGATGTTTAAAAATATAAAAAACAATAACGCTATACATCCCGCGCTTCGTGGTTAGGCCGGCAAGGCCGGTCGCGTCTCCAACTCTCTCCGACAATGGGTCATCGGGAAGCGACCGGCTCTAACCATCCGCATTTTACATCGGTTCAAAATCGCTTGCGCCGTGCTTGCACAGCGGGCATATAAAATCCGCCGGCAGGCTGTCGCCCTCGTGGACGTACCCGCAAATTTTGCAAACAAAGCCTTTTTTCTCGCTCTTGGGCGGTTGCGGCTTGGGTTTGACGTTATCAAAATAGTATTGATACGTCAGGCTCCGCTCGTTTGACAGGATTGTAGTTTGGGTAACATCGGCGGCAAATACCGTATGCGTACCGTAATCATACGAGTTGACGACTTTCGCGGATATCATGCAGTTCGTATGTTCGCTCACATACCGTATCCCGTTGGTGGCGCGATCATTGTATGTGGATTCCGCAAATTTGTCTTTATCTTTTCCGCTGCTGAACCCGAACTGCTGGAAGATACGGAAAGGCGCGCTTTCGGATAACACGGAGAGGTTAAACGCGCCCGTTTTTACAATCATATCATGCGTATAATTAGCCTTGTTCACCGCGATTAAAATACGGAGCGGGGAGACGGTTATCTGGATAGCGGTATTAATGATGCACCCGTTGTCATTATTACCATCTTTGGCAGTTAGCACAAACAGCCCGTATGACAGCTTGAACATCGCGTTAGGGTCAATAGACACTGGTTTGACGTCGTCCCTGGCAACTGCAACCGGGCGGGGAAAATCGGCGGCGATTGCCTGCGCCATCGCTTCAATGTCCGGCAGCTGCCCCTCTTTCAGGCTTGATTTCAGGCTGAGCGTCTGTTCCAGGATAGTGATATTTTTGCATTTCTCCAATTTCTCCCGTATCAACCTCCCGCTCGTAGCGGCCCATGACCCGTTTTCGATGACCGCGACGGTGCGGTTTTGGATGTTGTGCGCGGTGAGGTCGTTTATCAGGTCTTCCATCGAGATAAATATCCCGGCGTTGTATGTGGTAGACGCAAAGACAAGATGGCTCCACCGAAACGCCGCCGCGACGATTTCAGATGCCGGCGTAACAGAGACGTCGAACATCACGGTTTTGATACCGTTATCACGCAGGCGGCAGGCGAGTATCTCCGCTGCGTTTTCGGTATTGCCGTACACCGAGGCGTAGGCGATCATCACCCCTTTTTCTTCCGGCTTGTAGCCGCTCCAAAGCATATATTTATCAATAATAGATGCGAAATTGCCGCGCCATACAAAACCGTGGAGGGGGCAGATCATCTCTATCTCGATACACGACGCTTTCTGTAAAAGCGCCTGAACCTGATTACCGTATTTTCCCACGATATTCGCGTAATAGCGGCGGAACTCGTCCATGTAGTCCCTGTCAAAATCAACCTCGTCGGCGTACAGAGCGCCGTTCAGCGCCCCAAAGGTCCCAAAGGCATCCGCCGAGAACAGGATCTTGTCTGTCGAGTCGTAAGTAACCATAACTTCCGGCCAGTGAACCATGGGCGCCATGATGAAATTGAGCGTGTGCCTGCCGGTATTCAGCGTATCGTTTTCAGCTACGATAACGGCGTTTTTGTCGAAGTCGAAGCTGAGGTCAAAAAACTGTTTTATGAAAGTCAGCGTTTTGGCGTTGCACACGATCTTTACGCCGGGGTACATGGCGACGAGCTCTTTAAGCGATGCGGAATGGTCCGGCTCCATGTGCTGCACCACGAGATAATCAAGCCGCCTGCCGCCGAGCGCGAAAGCGACATTCTCCATAAACCTGTGCTGCACGGCCTTGTCGGCGGTGTCGAACAGGACGGTTTTCTCATCCGTCAACAGATAAGAGTTGTAAGACACCCCGCCGGCTACAGAATAAACCCCCTCAAACATGGCCAGCCGCCTGTCGTTAGCCCCAACCCAAAACAGGTCGTCTTTGATTTTTTTGGTACAATGCAAAACAGTATCCTCCGTTTGATATGTTATAAATTATGAACTCGGTAAAATAGTCCGTCGTGCGCCTGTATTGCCCGATGCGCGGGCTATGGAGGCGTTTGCCGGTCGTCCTGTTCCGGCAGGTACTCGTACCCCAGTTCTTTCAGTTTGGATTTTTCGCTTCCCCGGCCTCCTTTAAACTATAAATATACGTTATCCCGGCGAGAGTTGCAACTTTTAACGCCAAAAATAGCGCCCTCTAGCGATGGCTACCTTTGAGCAACACTGCACAAGGCCCGCGCAGCCCCCAAATCCACCAGTCCAAGACCGCTCGCCGACGCCGGGGAAGACGGTCAGGCGGGCGGAACGCCGGGGGACAGGCAGGTCTCCAACCTCTCCGTCACCCTCAAAACGCACAAAACCACCCCGATAGCCCTATTCTATAATTATATAAGGGGGGAAACAGGGCCGCAAATGCCGTATCCCAAGTAGGATTACCCCCGAACCCTCCGCCGGTTAGCGCTCCCGGCGGTACTTTTGAACAACAAAATCCATCTGCGGAGTAAAAAAATCTTGGAAAGAATGGCGTGGGAATCTATATTTATATGTGTGGTAATTATGGTAACAGTAATAATGATGTCCAAACAGAGAGGGTTTTGGTGTGAAAAAGGCGATAGTATGTTTTTTGATGTTCATATTGGCGGGAATGATCGCCTGCGCGTCTACACAATCCGGGAACGCAACGCAGCAACTGACGCAAACCCAAGCACATACGCAAGAAGTTGTGCCAACAGGTCAGCCATCCACGAGTACTTCACAGTCTACATCAACGACACCACCAACCAGTGGTAGTCAGTTTAATCCCAATATAAGTTATGGCACCTTTACCGATCTTAGAGATAGTCAAACGTATCGTACGGTGAGGATCGGTAATTTGACATGGATGGCGCAGAACCTGAATTTTGTAATGGCTAACAGCCACTGCTATGATAACGATAATTCCAACTGTGATAAGTACGGTAGATTATACACTTGGGACGCGGCGATGGAGACTTGCCCGGTGGGGTGGCGATTGCCTACTCGCCAAGATTGGGAAGATTTGGTTCGGGAAGCTGATGGTAGAGACGCTGCGGGGAGCAGGCTTAAATCGCAGACGGGTTGGAGTGATAATGGTAACGGTACCGATAGATTCGGTTTCTCGGCCCTGCCGGGCGGCATCCGCTTCGGCGGTAGCTTCAACGGTGTCGGCACGATCGACAGCTGGTGGAGCGCCACGGAGGGCAGGAGCGGCAATGCGTGGTTCCGGTACATGGGTTCGGGCAGTAGCAGAGCGGACGAGCTCAGCCTCAGTAAGAGTAACGGGTTCTCGGTTCGTTGTGTTAGTGATTAGATGGTGTGGGAGGTTTTCGGTATCACTCAATGCGTAGCTTATGTAGGCGTTTGCCGATTATCCTGTTCCGGCAGGTACTCATACCCCAGTTCTTTCAGTTTGGCTTTTGTGAATTCCAGTATTTGGGCCGCTGCCTGCAAGGCCGCGTTCATATCTGAAGCGGTTAATTTTCTTTTTGATGGATAGCGGGATTTGGTTATAAGAAGGCTTAATTGCGCGCAAGCGGTATCAAGGCTCCCGAAATCAGGCGAATGGGATTTACAGCGATTTAGTAATATTTCCGGGCTATGTTCTTTGATTCGCGTACCTTCTTTGGCTATCGAGTACGCCTTTAAAATTTTTTCGGCAGATTGCTGGCAATGGAAACATACAATTTTCGGCGCGTAGGGATTTTTCGCTTCCGTGGCCGTCCAGACGGAATGGTCGTAATCTCCCTGCGCTTCAAAAATCCATTCATTGACCTCTAAAACATCATCATCCATATAGTACGACCCCCTCTTCCATAATGCTGTGTTCGAACGAACGGGGGCGTTCTGCCCACGTTAAAAAATCTCTTTGGTTATAGGCGAGAAAATCCAGCGGCCTTTTCTGCACGTTGATTAATTTTGTCCGCAGATTTAGCTCGGTGTTTGAGAATGATGGGCTGTTATCTTCTATTGGCAATAAAACGCACAGGTCGATATCGCTCTCCGGCGTTTCTTCCCCGCGGGCGTGTGAGCCGAAAAGGATGATCTTGGTCACGATCCCCGTTTCGACCAGCGTGTCTACGATTCTGTCGAGTTCGTTCTTGACGGCTTCAGTCATTTTACGCCCCCACGGCTTTCCTTATACTATAAATATACGTTATCCCGGTGAAAGTTACAACTTTAGCGCTAAAAATAGCGTTATCCCCGGTATTACTTTTCATCAAACAACCAAATCTGCAGCGCGTTTTCGATAGTGTTGATGTATTTATCGTCTATATGTCCGATGTACGTACCTAAACCGGTTTTCTTTATGGTAGTTAGCTTGTCGATCATGACGTATCCGTCTGCACCGAGATTGTTCAGGTTACTGGGCTCTGTCCTTATGCGGAAATCGGACGAATCGCTTACCGTTGTCATGGGTATGACTGTCAGAGAGTCGAATTCGTTGAAGCCGACGGCTTGTATGATTACCGCCGGGCGGGGTTTTGTGGAATAGGTTCCGCCAACGGTTGTATAGATATCAAACCTCTTCATCGTCCCACCATTCGGCTGCCGCGCAGTCTAACCAGTCGGTTGCTTCTTCTTCCGACATAAAGGGATAGTAGGCGACGCCGCCCTTAGACAAAACGGCACTGTCCGGGACGATGCGCACCATCTGTCCGCGGAAAGACTCGGGGATATTGAAAAATTTTGCCAAGTCATCGGCGTTGTATACGCTTTGCGCTGCCGCTACAAAAGACATGGTTACCGCCCTTTCTGTTTACCGGCCATTTTGTCTACAGTACGGCCTAATAGATAATATAATATTTTTTCGCAAAAAGCGCAAGCCTTTTGACGAAACGGCGGAATGCTGGGAACAACGGTATTGCCTGCCGCTACGGGGATTGAGTAGGCCGGAGACCCCATGTCTGCGCTTGCCCCCAAGAAACGCCGCACAAGGCCCGTTTTGGACTTAGCCAGCCCCCAAATCCCTCCTAAAATCGTCCGCTGGAGCGGGGGCAGTTATAACCGGAACATGCCCGCCCCCAAATCCACCAGTCCAAGACGGCTCGTCGACCCCGGGGCCCCGGGGAGACGGTCAGACGGCGTAAGCCGAGCTGTTTACCCGAGTAGGTGGGGTGGGTGGTTGACTGTCTGTCCCTGACAGGCAAAAATTGCCGGGTGGGTATGGATTATTGATTTTTTTTGTGTGCGCATATTATATTTATATATATGAGCGGTGTGGAGTTATAGTTATCCACATAAAAATAAGCGGGGATCAAAATGACGTTGTGTGAAGTAAAGACTCGAGACGAGTTTCAGGAGTATTACAAGCAGAATGGGTTGAAGACAACGGCCAAGCGCGTTGAGCACCTGATGGAGGCGACGGGCGTTATGGCTATTCGCGGTGACGGCGCCGGCAAGAACCGGGAGACGCTGGCGCTGCTTGAGGAGTCGGCGCTGCTTGGTTACTGGAGAACTTTCGGCGATGTCAAATAGTTTTGCGCTAAGCCCGGAGGATCTTGCCCAACGTTTTGTTCAGGTAAAAAAGTACAACTATCTGGCGCACACTATCCGGGAGATAGAGCTCGAGGTTCACAGGGTTGTTGGCTGGGGTTATCATATAGTAACCCGTGCCAGTACGGGGTTAAACGACGGTTCCCGCATATTTTTTCACAAGGGTGGCAGTATAATCTTCCTCCCGGCCGCGTCCGAGGAGATGGACGACCGGGAGATACGGCTTGTGTTGGCGCATGAGCTTGGTCACATAATCTACAATCTCGACAAACTGGGCGCTATTCGCGGCGTTCGGTCCCCAACGGAAGACGAGGAGCTATTTGCCTGGCGGTTTGCGTTTTATCTGATAAAGGAAAAGAGCCTTGCGTATGGGCGGGATATTGATGTTGGGCGATATATCCACGATGTTGGGGATCTTAAGCGGGTTCTGGAGAGGATGGTAAAGAAGAAACAGCCGTCTTTGCATGAGGCGATAAAACGCTTCTTGAAAGGGCAGTAGGTTCCGGCGGCAGTGAGGCCAGCAAGACCGTGCTCGCCGACACCGGGACCACGGGGAGACGGTCAGAGGGCGACCGGTCGGGGGGACTGGCAGGTCTCCCACCTCTGCGCCACCCCCAAAACGCACAATACCGCCCCGATAGCCCTATTCTATATTGTATAAGGGGGGAAACAGGGCTGCAAATGCCCCGCCCCAAGTAGGATTACCCCCGAATCCTCCGCCGGATAGCGCCCCCGGCGGTACTTTTGAACAACAAAATCCCCCTCTTCAGAGTAAAAAACTTGAAAAATAACACGCGGGAATCTATATTTATATGTGTGGCAGTGATGGTAATCGTAATAATGATGTCCAAATAGAGAGGATTTAGGTATGAAAAAGGCAGTAGTATGCTTTTTGATGCTCATATTGGCAGGGATGAACTCTTGTGCAGGTGCGGCACAGCCCTCATCGCAAAATAGAAGCGCGACACCCTCGCCTACGCAAGCTAGCCAACCGTCCACGGCACCGGTACAGCAATCGCAAGCCGTCCAACCGATAGCGGCGCAACCCCAGCCGATTCAATTGGCACAAGCCAGTCAGCCACAAGCTCAACCGCAGGCCGCCACAAGCAGGCCCAAAGTAGCTGTATACGTAACCGGCGGCAAAAACGCCAGTGAGAATAAGGCTCTCGCCGCAAGGATGACCCATGGACTCGTTAATAGCGGGCGGTATAGCGCAATCGAGCGTACAGATGCCTTTTTGGATCAGGTCGCCAAAGAGATGGTTACGCAGAGGAGCGGCGCTATTGACGACAAGCAGATCAGCGAATTGGGACGGCAGGCCGGTGCTAATTTTGTCTGCGTTGCTGAGATATTGGCGGTGTTTGGCGATCACCAAATATCGGCGAGGATAATTAATGTAGTGAGTGTTGAGGTGGTTGCGTCGGGGGTGGCGGAGGGGGCGTTAAAAAACATCAATGATTTTGCGGTGCTTTCTAATGCTGTTGTGGCTTCTATGCTTGGTTTGGCTCCAAGTGCGGTAACGGCTCCACCACCCAGTAGTGTTAGTGGAACGGCAACGGTATCTCAGGCAGGTATTGCGACAAGCAGTAGTGTCCAAGTAGTACCTCAAACAAATGTTCCCGCTGGAACCACACCCGCTATTACTGGCAATATCGTTCCGGGAAGCAGCCTTACCGAAAAGTTGGCATGGCTACAAAGAAGTGCGGATAGCCACAATACCTATATTTATTCTTGAGGTAAGGGCAGATGAGAACATTGCCCCGCATACATTTGAGTACAGAGGTGCGATTAATATCACGATAGTCATCAGAGGTGACAACACAAATCGGACTATTAGGCTACGGTCTAATGGTACGATGTTTACAGTACGTCCAAATGTTACTCTGATTCTTGATAACAACATTACTCTTCATGGCCATAATGGTAACAACAACACATTAATTAATGTAAATGGTGGAGCACTCATAATGAATCATGGTTCAACTATTGCCGGAAATACTAGAGGTACTGGTGGAGGAGGTGGAATAGATGTTCCTAGCGGTACCTTTACTATGAATGGTGGTACCATCTCCGGTAATAAGACCGTGGACAATGGGGGCGGTGGGGTATGTATATGCGGTGGTACTTTTACAATGATTGGTGGTATCATCACAGGTAATCATGCTGCCTGCGCTAACGAGCGTGGAGGTGGCGGAGTATTAGTACATAGTGGAACTTTTAATATGCGCGGTGGTACCGTTTCAGGCAATACCGCATGTGGGCTAGGCGGTGGAGTGTATAGAACTGCACGAGGTACGATGAACTTAACAGGTGGAATCATCACAGGAAATAGTGCAAAGGAATATGGTGGTGGTGTGTACATACAAGTGGGGTATAGTGGCGGGACCTTTACCAAAACCGGTGGAACTATTACAGGTTATAACAGCGATCGAAATAATGGTAATGTGGTAAGAGACGATGAGGGCATATTGTCCCGTAGGGGGCATGCGGTCTATGCTGACGAAAATCGCCGCAAAGAAACTACTGCTGGGGCAAGGGATAATCTAAATACAAGTCAAAATGGTGCGGTTGGTGGCTGGGATAATTAGTTGTTTACAAAGGATCAAAATACTATGAATTTTTTTAATTCTGATACAGTCGTAAATATCGTTAAATCTCTTCCAATTGATGCCCCAACCGTTATTGCGGTTGCTGCGATTATAGTAAATGTTATTGGTATACTTATTGCTGCTATTATTGCTATAGTTGGCATACTTATTGTTATTTATTTTCACTATGACACTAAAAAGACAAACGAAATTTTTTCTAAAAGGCTTAAGGTGCAGCCATCTACATTAGTAAAAACGAATACATTTGCTACGCGTAAAGAATTAAAAAACCTTTTGAAAAGTGGTGTAGTGGCAACGATGAAGATTATTTGCTATGGTAATAAAGGCTATGGAGGGCTAATTAATAAAATACGTGATTTTAGGCATCCAACAAATCTTGAGGTGGTTGTATGTTCACCTGACCATACCTATAAAGGAAATACATCACATTCTAGTGCTATTAAAAAACTAATAAATCAAAAGTCAGATACGGCAATATTCTATGAATCTGATGAGTACCCGGAAATAAGAGCATGTGTCGTGTACGACAATTCTGGTAATGCGATATGGGCATGTATCCAAGTGTATGAGTACCCGTTTTTATCAATGCCAATATATAATAAACTTGTTACTTTCGTAGTTCGGTCACAAGAGAGCCGTTCATATATTAAAGATAAAAATGTAATTGTGGACGATACCTTGCTAAGCGAGATAGTACTTGCAATAGAACAAGAATTTGAAAGATTATCTAAACGGATACCATCCGATGAAAAAGGTGACCGCGATGAATCTACCAAATAAATTAACGTTAAGTAGGATTTTGTTCGCCCTACTTTTTGTGAGTATCTTTTTATGTGATAGCCTAATATCTAATAATTATATAATTGCATGTATTATTTTCGTAATAGCAACGCTAACAGATTTTTTAGATGGATGTATTGCGCGCCGTAAGAATAAAAAACTGGAAACAGTATTTGGCATTGTTTTTGACCCCATTGCAGATAGAGTACTAATGGCCTCTGCGTTGGTATTGTTCGTCTACACTAATGCATTACATCCAGCTGTTGCAATACTTTTGATAAGCAGGGATATTCTTATGAGTGGAATACGGATACTACTAGGCTATCAAAAACAACTCTTGATTTCAGCTACTTGTTTAGGTAAAATGAAAATGGTTTCTGAAGTTATCCTTGTCCTATTGCTATTTGCAAATCATTTTTGGTGTATTAATGATTCCATTTTGTTAACTATTTCAATTACTTCAATATTTTCAGCTCTAATATCGTTAGCGCAATGTATACTAAAACATCGTAATGATATATTCCATGAGATATATACGAGAAACGTAGAGGTAAAGTAAATGCATGAGTGTATTTTTTGTGACATTCTTACCAAGGACACAAATTTGATAACTAATACTGTGTTATGGGAAGATTCTGATTTTTATATTGTGCCAGCCCTCGGCTGTTTTGTTTCAGGATATATTTTGATTGTTAGTAAAAAACATATATATTCTATGAGTTATTTAACTTCGGAAGAACAAAAAAAGTTAGAGGTTATAATAGAAAATTTATGCAACAAATATATGGCAGAATATGGAGTGGAACCTTTAGTTTTTGAACATGGTGCGGCTTATGATTGTGCAAATAGAAGCGCATGTTGTGTTTTTCATGCACATATGCATGTTGTGCCCCACAGATTTTCGTCATTAGATAAGATGAGTGAAGCATTAAGTTTGTCGCTCGTGAATTCATTTGAGTTGTTTACTCAAAAATGCAACTCTCATTCGTATTTATTTTTTAGGGATAATAAAGCTAATATGTATATCAGAATATTTGATAAAGATGTTTCGCCAAGTCAAATCATACGCAAATGGATTGCCAATGATTTAGGGATTCCACACGAGTGGGATTGGAGGGTGAATAGTTTTAGTAGAAACATTTATAGAACAGTAATTGATGTTGGCCAATTATTGTATAATGCTAATTTAACGGTACAAAAAAAGAGTACAAATAAAATATACTATTGCAGCGCGATGGATGGTATATCTATTGATGAAATTGCAAAAGAATATGCATATATTGCTGATGTGTTAACAAGCTATGGTATGACATTAGTGAATCCCTTTTCTATGGACTGTCACACACATGAGCGAAATAAGGAAACTGCGGCCTTGATTCTATATGAAAATAAAAATAGTATTGAAAAATCAGATTGTGTACTTGTGAATTTTTCAAGAGCAAATCATTTTTATGCAGGTTGTCATTATGAAATGTATACCGCCAAACGCAAAGGTAAATACACTATTGCAATAATAGGTGATTCAGGTGCAGAAAACCATTTTTACATTCATTCTCAATCTGACATAATTGTTAAAACGTTTGAGAATGCATTAGAACTATTGATAGCAAACAGAAAGACTATTGGTGATGAAAACACAATACCTAAAGATCAATGATACCATTAGTTTGGCTCACTACGATGAATATCTAGATGATTCACGCATTGGTGTTGTACTTATTCATGGCCTTGCAGAACACAAGGGTAGATATAGTGATTTCATAAAGCAATTATTGATACAAGGCATATCGGTATTTGCAATTGATTTGCGTGGTCATGGAGAGAGTACCGGAAAAAGGGGTGACGTCAAAAATTTTAATGACTATGTGGGAGACCTACATTTATTTATTTGCAATATTAAACTTAATTATCCACAACTAAAACTCACGATATTTGGCCATTCACTTGGAGGGCTGCTTGCGTGCGTGTATTCATCGTTATATGATACCGTTGACTTATTAATACTTTCGAGTCCGCTTGTAGAAGCTCCTAAAAGGACAAAAGCATTACGTCTGATACCCTATAAGATGTTAGGATTTATTAAATTAAAAAAGAGACATAGCGAAAGCCGAGAAATGTTGGCGTATAGTATGAATGACCCACTTACATGTCGTTATTTTACCCTAAGGCTTTTAGGTGTGATTTTTGACCAAGGTATAAGTAGTTTTAAAGATAATATCGAGCGAATTAAACTACCGATGTTAGTAATTGGTGGTGAAGATGATAACCTAATTAATTCTGGTCATTTTTCATATATTTTTAACCAATATGTTGGTCCGGATATAACAATTGAAATATTCAAAAATGCGAAACATCGTCTCGTTCAAAATAATCGCAAAGATGACATTATCGAATATATTATAAAATGGTTAGATAAACACAGTCATGAATAATAACCTTGTTTGGGGTAGGGGGATTAAAAAGTTGGATTTTACAATTTTGGGTTGTGGACGTTGGGGATCATTTTTGGCATGGTATTTAAATGGCTTAGGCCATAAAGTTATCTTATGGGGGAGAGAAAATTCTGAAAAATACTGCGAATTGAAACTGATAAGGAAAAATAAATTTGTCGAGTTACCTATTTCTGTTGCACTATCTAATAATATACAGGAAGCTCTTGATTTTAGCAATTACATTATAATCGCTATTGAAGGACAGAACATTAGAAGTCTCATGGCACAAATAGTTTCCGAAAATAAAATAGACAAGACGTTTATTCTTTGTATGAAAGGATTGGAAGAGGATACAGGGTTCAGATTGTCAGAGGTAGTGAAAGAATATACTCAAGATGAAGATCAAATCTTGGTTTGGCTTGGACCAGGACATCCTCGTGATTTTGTAAAAGGGATACCTAATTGCATGATAATAGATTCCGTAAATCTTCAACTTAAGCAATTACTGTCGAAAGAATTTGGTAGTAGTTTAATAAAAATCATTATTGGCAACGATATGATTGGAAACGAGATTGGTGCGGCGATGAAAAATGTAATTGGTATTGTTGGAGGTATTTTTGATGGATTAGGTTGGGCGGCATTGAAAGGTATTTTGATGTCATATGGTACTTTGGAGATTGCAAGATTAATTCATTTATTGGGAGGTAATTTTTTATCTGCATTTGGCGTAGCTTGTCTAGGTGAATACGAAGCTAGTATGTTTTCTGAAGAAAGTAATAGTAGAAAATTTGGATATTCTTTGGCGAGAGGGCAAATTTTCCGAGACTATGCCCCGGGTCTTTATACGAGCCATGCAATAATCAGCTTAATGAAAAGAAAAAAAATTGATTCACCGCTTTTTCAAGCAATTAATAAACTAATCAATCGGGATATAACGCCAGATATTTTTTTGTCGTATCTAACCTCATATGATCAAACGGTTGCATTTCAGCATATAAACGTACATGGCGGTGGAGATAGTTAAATATGGATAAACTAATAGGTAATAATTGGCTCTGTTTTTCAACTATTTATACGTTATTTACAGCCGTCTTTGATTCATTTGTGCTTAAAGAAGGTATGTATTTTAGTATGGTAGGCGTAGCTTTGATAATAGCACAGTTGATTATCTTTAGTCATCAAATACACAACAAAATTCCTGTCATTGATGAAATCAAAGATTACATATACAAACACAAAACGATACGCTCACATCGAACGTTTGATGATTTGAAAACACAAATTGATACGAGAATAAACAGCAACAAAGTAGATCACATAACTATAATATGTTATGGAACAAGTGGGTTTGATGATCTTATTCATGATTTAAACTCAAAACCGTCATCAATAACAGTTGATATTCTTGTGTGCTCGCCTGATTCAGACTATATATTGTATAAAGAGGAAGATAAGCCTAAAATAGAGAATATAATAAATATCTGTAAATACAATTCTAAAATAACTCTTATAAAAAGCCTTATTCCGCCAACAATAAGAGCGTGTATACTATATAATAAAGATAAAGAACCTATCTGGGCTAGTATACAAACGTATTATTTTGAAGATAATAAAGATTACAGTAGTTTTAATTATAGAAAATTTTATGCTGTTGTTGCGGATGAAGAAAATTATCAATTGCTAAAAGAGATGAAAATAGTTATAAACGATGAGTTTGAACGATTAAATAAATTTTCTCTGAAAAGACAAGGCTTGAATGATAATCAGATAAAAGCCGTATTGCATTGCTGTAAAAAGAAAAAAATTACACAAAAAGAATATCAAAAAATAACTAATTGCCAAAACCAAAAGATAGCTAAAACCGAAATAATAGAATTAGTTAAAAAGAATATACTGCATGAAATACAAGGGAAATACGTTTTGGCAAAAGGTTAAAAATCTAGAAAGCGTCATTGCGTTCTACAGCATCTTGGGATTTTGTCTAACCAAAAACCAATTTCCTCACCAACCGCGTAAATCTATCCAACGCCTCCCTAAAAGATAACCTCTCCGATTCAGGGGCATAAGACACGTCAAGCACGTAGTTGTTGTAGTCAGAGGCATACCGCTTGTTCTCTGAAAAAATAGCAAGCGCGTTATCTATTGATTGTTTTAATTCCATGTCGGACTTACCGCGGAAAGTCATATCCCTGTTGTAGGTCATATTTAACAGCTCCCTGAACTTATCGTCAACCGTTAGCTTATCAGCCAACATTGCCAAGTCATGCAAATGCCGTATATCTGCCGATTCGTATCCGTCCGTACCGACCCGCCACAAAAGCGAACTGATTTTATCGATAGCGGTGTCTTCTATTGCCACGCAATCAAACTCAGCCTCCGGCGGCAGGTGCTTATATTCATTGTGTAATGATATAATTGGGCATCTAATAGACGGATAGTATATTTCCGTGAAAAATATCTCAAATTTGATAAACGGTCGCAAGACCTCGCTTTGGCCGAAACGGTCATCATGCGGATAATTCAATTTATAAAACACCAGTGTGTTATTACTGCGGGCTCCCGGTTCGCCGATAAGCGTGAATTCGTCTAAAGAGCTCAAATAATCCGCGATGGAATGCTTGATTTTACTCTTTTTAGTCCGATTGAGCGGGACGTCGGAAACAAACCTGAAATCAATATCCTCACTAAAGCGTTTCATAACGCGGTGTGCTTTGACTAAGCTTGTTCCGCCGCCAAAGACAAGGCGGCCGGTTGGGAAAGAGAGTTCCGATAACCGTTTGATGAGGTAGGTCATCCAGTAGTCCTTTTCAGGGGCTACCGCTTCCAACCCATAGTCTTCTGCAATGTACTTAAAAACCTCGTAGTTGGATTTCATGTATTGGTCTCCGGGCTAAGCCATCGTTGTTTATATCTGGCCCCCATAAACTCAAAGTTGACGCAATAGTCGTTGTAACCGATTTTCCGGCGGACTCGCCGGGATACTGCTATCCGGCGTCCGGTAGGGACTTGGGTTGAAATATCGGCATTATAGGCATGCCAGTAAGATGAATGGTTGGTCTCGACACCGTATTTTTTCAGCGCCTGCCGTGCAAGATCTCCGATAAATTTGGTCAGGTGAACCTTGCCGTCTTCGTCAATCTCCGTCTTTGCGTAAATCCCACGCCCAATTTTGATTAGCTGCCCGGCCCGGACCATGCCGCGCAAGATGCTCAGTATGTAGTCGTAGGCCCCCAGATCGGCGAAATCCGGCATTATGAATACGTCCGCCTTGCTTCTTTTGATCCGGTTAGCCACTTTATCCCGCAATGTGCCCTTTTTCATATACCCGTCCTTTCGTGTCAATATACGATATCCGTATACTGTCAATATACGTTATTTTCGGGCAAAAATCAACCCCCGGATTCATTTTTTTTGAGTCCCTCCAAAAAAAATTTTATTTCCCTATTGACACGCAAATCCCCAAATATTATTTTAACACATAGCAAACATATAGGTTTATTTGGTTTAGCCGGAAAAAGGGGGAGTTTTATGACTGAAAGGGCATTAGGCACAATCATCAGCGCCAAAAAACATAGTACGCATATTTGTTTATTGTGTATATGCGTATCGCTATGATATATATAGGCTTGCGTGTTAACTATTAATCATAACTAATTATAACAAGGGAGTAAAATCATGGCAAAGGAAGTGGAAGTAAACGCACTATCAAGGGAGTTGGCGTACAATCTTGCCGATGTGGCCAAGACAAGGCCGCAGTTCGGGGCGGTTACGCCGAGGTGGCTGACGCGGTTTCTGGAGTTTAAGGGGCTGGAGTCCGGGATTTACAGGATCA
>Ga0209755_10001501_pt1 | contig 35902 bp, 26 predicted proteins | sample TergutCo191P1_FD_187301 | JGI IMG/M metagenome (GOLD analysis project Ga0209755, IMG submission 187301) | Cornitermes sp. P1 segment gut microbial communities from Petit-Saut dam, French Guiana - Co191P1 (SPAdes) (version 2) | ecosystem: Host-associated > Arthropoda: Insects > Digestive system... | reverse complement strand
CTTCTCTCGTGTTTCTTGAAGGGCAGCCATGCTGATGGCACTTTTGGTTAGGCGCGATATTCGCATGACCTCTTCTTCGGCTCGGGTTAGAGATTTGGCTATTCTTTCGTCGGTTGTGTCGCCTTTTTTAATAAGCCTTGCTATCCGCTGAACATCCCCTAGTATAACCGTCAAAGGAGTTTTGATTTCATGGGACATATCCGCCAAATATTTTGACTTCATACGCGACAGGCTCTCAAGTGCTGCATTTTCATCCGCAAGGCGGTCAAGCTCCATTTTGGACAGCACAGACACATTTTTTACAATAAAAATTCCTACACCTACACAGATTACAATTACCACAGCAATCATAATAAACAGAGCATTAAACAGCACCATGTTTACCTCGTTAGCATGAGCCGCCTGCCGCACCCTTGCATATGCAAGATAATCAAGTGCCTCCATGATAAAATCCGTAGGCACTACCAAATCATCCATCATCAAAATCATTTGCACAGGCGGGGCGTGAACTCTTGCACTGGCGATAATCTGCTGCATACTCGGTTGGTATGCAGCAAAGATGAACATGATGTCGTCATATAGCTCTATCATGTTCGGGTCGTCTATGGTTTGTCTGTATGATTCCATGTTTTTAAGAAAACCGTGCTCTTGGTCTATCATGTCGGCTTCGATTACGGCAAGTGCTTCTAAATTTCCGCTGGCAAGCACAATATCACGAAGCTGTACCCGCAGGCGTTGGAAATACTCCCGCGCCATGCCCAAATCGGCAAGGGGTTGGGATTGGCTTTCGTACATTTCCATACTTCCCCGGTTGATTTGTACCATGCCGATTACACCTGCCAGCCCCACAAGGACGGTTAGGGAAATAATGATAAAAAAATTTATGGTTATCTTAGTTGAAACCTTTTTGTCCTTCATCGCATGTACACCCCCAGACCCTCAATGCTGTTCCACATCTCGGTCAAATAGGTGCTCGCTTTGCCAAAGGGGATAAAATATGCAGGCAATCCCACGGCATCAAATATTTGTTGTACAAATACAGGGTCGGCGGTTATTTGCTCTATAGCATCACTTAGCCTTTGCAAAATAAATTCATCTACACCGCGGGGAAAGCCGAAGAAGTAGGAGCGGCCCATAAAGCCGCCCTCTATGCCGATTTCTGCCATAGTGGGTACATTGGGTAAAAGGGCGTTACGTTCTTTAGCAGCCACCCATAGAGGGAGCATTTCTCCGCTTTCTATATAGGGCATGAATAGAGCTATATTATTGTAACCCACCTGCGTGTGCCCTGCCAGTATTGACGGTGCCATCATAGAGCCACCGCCAACGTGGACGGCATTGGTTTGAAATCCCCCTGCGATTTCTGCAAGGCGCAGCAGCTTGAAGGAAAAACCTGTAATGGTTGTGGCTACGTCAAGACTGCGGGGGTTTGCGTGTATATGCGAAAGAAATTCTTGTGCTGTGTTAATGCCCGCATTTGAATGTACCACCAAAATATTGGCGTTGCAGTGCATGGCGATTGCGGCTATGTCAAAATCGTGGTAGTTAAGTTCTGTCATGCCTGTTAGCACGTTAGCAAACAGATTACCGGTATGATAAAAAAGAAAAGTATACCCGTCATTCATAACTCCGCGCACCATCTCCGCGCCCGCCGTGCCCGAGCCGCCGTCCACGTTCATTACATACACAGGCTGACCGAGCACCTCCGCTAACTGGGGCGCAAACATCCGAGCGTACATATCTGTGTCGCCGCCAGGCAGAAACGGCACAATGATAGTGAGGGGGCGTGTTGGCCACTCGCCTTCTTCGGGAATGACAGATGGTCTGTAGGGTGCGTCGGGTGCTAGTGTTATTACTCGGTCGGATAGGTCTGGTAGTATGGGTCGCTGGCGGGTATGCTCTGGGGGTGCTACGGCACAGGAGGTCAACAGAATAAGGGCAAGCACCATTATAATCCCTACCAATTTTTTTCTATTCACATCTACACCGCCCTTCTATAGCAGTTTTAGCCTGCGTAGCCCCCAGACTGTGCCAAACACGCCGCTTACGCCCGTCGTGTTTGGCTTGGCACGCGGTAGGTAAAATTGCTCTATATACACAAATCTTAACACAAGCCAGTGCGGATTGCAAGGATTTTTTAGGCAATGCCGATTTTACCACCAATATATCTATCATGATTTCAATGTCAAGTCAATATCTGCCTAGCAAGAATGTGTTTACAAAAGAGCCGAGAACTGCAACATCAAAGTGTGTACACACCAACATCAGTATGCTCATAGCCGAGGGCGTTGATGTACGCACAATAGCATCACATGCAGGTCACGCAAACATCAATAAATATATTTATGAGGTGATATTATGAGAAATTTGCATGGCGGCACAATCGGCAATTCAATTGACAGTATCATTACCGACATCTCTATCGACAATGCAACTTCAAGCGATTCACTCGCATCAAAAACCCTAGACCACTATGGCGACCTGATGAGTGTTGTGGATTTGGCGGCATTTTTAGGGGTGTCTAAACAAACGATTTATAGTGAGATTAGAGAGGGTAAGTTTGGGAGCGTTTTGAAATTTGGTCGTGAGTATCGTGTTCCGAAGGTTTATATAGTTCAGCGGTATTTGGGTGGTTATGTTGGGTGCTGTGAAGGTCAGTTGTAGCCAATGATAGTCGCAAAAACTGCAGGGAGTAACATCAAAAATCGTTGAAATCTATTGAAATTAGCTCATCCATGTGCTATAATAGACATATAGGTTATAGTGACATGGATGAGCCTTTTTCATATGAGAGGAGAATCATCTATGAATACTACAGTAAAACTGCACGTCAAAAAAGATAGGCCGAATTATTTTGCCATTATACGTTATCGTGACGAATCAGGCAAAGAGCGGCAGAAGTTGGAGACCAGCGACATTGCCGTTAAAGGCAACAACAAACGCAAAGCTGAAGCTTGGAAGGATGAAGTGTTAGCAAAGTTTTTGCGTGAGCGAACGGGATTGGGCATTGACATTGGCAACAATGAATATTTTGTTGACTTTATCAAGGATTGGCTTGAAACCATGAGCATCACCAAAAAGATTCAAGTTACAACGTATGGGTCGTATACCATGACACTCAATCAACATATTTTGCCTTACTTTGAGCCTTTGCGATTAAGAGTGAATGAGGTAGAACCTAAACACATCCAAGCCTACGTCAATTACAAAATGCAAACACTATCGCCAAATACCATCAAAAAGCATATGGCAAATATTTCTGCTTGCCTCAAAAGTGCTGTCCGCCAAAACATCATCCCATATAATCCCGCTGATAGGATTGAAGAGATTCGCAAGGTGAAGTTCACAGGAGCTAAGTTTATGGGTGAAGGCGAGATAGAGCGATTGCTAACGCACTTTAAGAGCGACCCGCTCGAAACAGCTGTTTTGCTATCGTTATTTTACGGTTTGAGACGGTCAGAGATTTTGGGCATCAGGTGGAGTGCGGTAGACTTTGAGAAAAATACAATTGTAATCCAGCATACGGTTGTTAAGGTCGATAATACTGTATATCGCAAGGACTTAACCAAAAACAACGCAAGCAATGATACTCTACCACTACCCGCAATCATCAAATCTCATCTGCTTGACTTGAAGATTGAGCAGGAGAAGTTGCGACGATTGCAACCAAACGACTACTGCGACACGGGATATGTTTGTGCTATGCCTGATGGTAGCCCTATGAAACCTGACTACATTAGCCAACGCTTCCGCAAGGTATTGAAGCGAAACAGTCTACCGCTAATTTGTTTCCACGATATTCGCCACCCATGTGTCAAGCTAAAAACAAAAAATAATTATTACGTTTTTGTTACACTTCGCTAGGCGAAGAAAATTCCAAAAACGTCACGCGCCTTAGGGAGTGTAATTTACCTTTATACGCCATTTATAGCTATAAATTTTTTGACGATTGCTACATCACGAGAGCCATCAACGGCACGGAATGCTTTGTGATGCCGACCATATCCTCAAAGTGTGTTTGAGTAATATGAAAACGCTATCACTGAAAAAGCATGATAGCGTTTTACGTTATGCTAAGAGTTTATTTCGCTGCTGGAGGAGTAAGGTGGTCAAACAATTTAATCCATAGGTCGACATTTTTACTCTCAATTTCGGTTTTAGGTCTGAGGATTAGATTTTTAACTTTCTTTGCTAATTCAACCTTCCACCCTTTTGGTAATGTTATGGAATTATCATCCACAAATTTTTGAATCTGTGGTATGATAGGCGCATCAGCGACATATTCATCATCAAATTCGATGTCATCATCATCTATGCGCAGTATACGCTCCAGCTCTTTTTTCATTAAACTATACGGCATCAAATCTTCAACTTCAGAATTATCTAAGTTTGTTAGACTTTTAGCGGTGATAACACGCTCCTTCGCGTCCCCGCTATATAACCCTGAAATTAGGTTCTTCTCCATCGCTTTCCCATTGCCATCGGAGTCCAATATTATGTGGGGAAGTTCTTCATTCTTCCCTCCGAGTATACCAACGATGCCTTGGACACCTACGTTTGATGTGCCACCCGCAGGCAAGAACACCAACTCCTTCGTTGGAGAAATCTTGCCTTCTCTAATTAAATACAGTTTAATTGCGTTGAGCAAATGCTGGTCAGATTCTCCTTCAACAATCACTGGTTGGCATCCTTGCAAAATAACTTCGGAAACGGACAACCCAAGAGCGGCGTGAGCTGCGAAGATAGATTTTTTGTTTGCCGAGGTTATACCCTCACGTAAGTTGCTAGAAGCAACTGTGTAACCATCTGGGTCAGCATAGACAACCTTTGCCCTTTCGATGTTATTTATGTCGATTAAGAAAGGTGAATGAGTGGCGTGTATAATTTGATTACTTTCGGAGAGATTTTCAAAAAATGCTACCAAGTCTTTTTGAGCTAGCGGATGCAATGTCAAGCCGGCCTCATCCAATAAAAGTATTGTGCCTTTATGGGCTTCTTGGCTCTCTACCAAAAAGACAAGAAAGAAGCTGAAAAACCATTGCAATCCTGTACTTCTTTCACGCAGCTCGATTTCATCTGGGCGTACTGAATCTGATACCCATATTGTAAAGTAGTCCCCGTCAGCGGAAAACCTAAAAGTATAATCGCCTTGTTTCCACCATTCTTTGAATTTTTTTGTGAGATTGGTGCCTGCTGAGTTCAGTTGAATTTTACGCTCTGCTTTATTATCTTTTGCTGTTGCAATGTCTACATCACTAGGTTTGAGTCCCACGGTTTTGGTGCTCTTTTCGGTTTCAGGTTCACTCACTGCTGTATTGCCAACATGTTGATTATTAACTTTCGTGACGGTTTTCGTGACGGTGTGAGTTATCGTTTCAACTTCTTTCTGCAAAGCTGGGTCTCTACCCAACTCCCAAATTTGATTTGGGTCTAACTTCACGAACTCAAATAGCATTCGCAGAGTACGAACCTTTGCAGTGCTAATAAATCCTTTATTTTTTGATTCCTTTAACATACGAATGGCTTCAGGAAGGTAGATTTCTGCATCCAAATTACCATAATCTGAGTAATACACAAATGAAGGCATTTCATCAATTATCATATTAAAAACGCTATCAATTTCGGAAAGGTCATCTATTTCCAATATCGAAGCAATGTCTAATATTTTTTGCTCTATGCTCTTGAACTCCGGAAGAATTTTAGATGTCTTTAAGGGTTTTAATCCAGTCGGAAACAGTGATTTCAAATTTGCGAAATCGCCTTCATCAAGGGACTCTTTTTCTCTCACAAAATCATAAATTTTTTGGAGAGCGTTTAGTACATTTTCCTTGTTTCCGCTTTCAGTAACAACTATATCTTCTTCTCCTTCATTCTTGCTTGGGGTTGTTTCGGTCACTTCTGCCAATTTATTGATTCTGCCTTGAGCCGCAACTAATTCTCCTAGCAATGTTTCCGCCGATACAGTGCTAGGCTTGCTGTAATTCGGGAAGTGAACTGTCCAATCACCATTAAAGTAGCGTGAAACTTGCACAATGTTTATGAATTCATTTGCACAAGAATATGCGGAGCTAATTTTGGAAGATACATCATCTCCGAGTTCAAATTCGGCGGTAATAAACTTGATATCTTTGGGCTTGTCCTTCCATTCAGTATAATAACCTCTAGGCATATCATCGCGAGTTTCAATCTTTGCGTCACCTTCTTCACGAGCAGGATTGAGTTTCCACAATGCTAGCAAGAGATTAGATTTGCCAGCTTCGTTCACTCCGACCAATGACGTGATATTATCACAATCTATCCAGCCACTTTCCAGAACGGAACGAAAATTAGTTACTTGAAACCGTTTGAGAATCATTGCGAATACCTCCTGTTATGTTGCTCTGCATTGCCGAGCAATTAATGATGTTTTTTCCGAAATTAAACAACAGCACCTGCTATCCGTTTCAACTAGTTATCGTTTGTAGTGCTTTTGCCACATTCGTCCATTGCATCAAGCTCAAGTTTCATTAAGTCAGGTGATTTCTTCGTTGTGGCGAGGTAGAGTAATGCCGTCCCTCACGCTTAGAAAGGTGCTAGCGATATCCCCTTTCGTGATACTAACCATTTGCGCCCCTACTTTCGTAGTCCAACCCCTTAAAAGCTGTGCAGTTATCGCATCATCGCTAAGCTAACTGTACATTAATACAAAAATATGCTAGCGAATTAGCACAGCTCTAGGCTCGCATCTATTATGATGGCTCGCGCGAAACAAAAGGTTTGTAGCTGATTGGATTGCTCGCAAAGTTTGTGTCCCGACTAAGTGACGCGGAATGCACATGAAACGACTCAGGAGCTAGCTACATAAACCTGAACCGAAGTACAGCAGCAGGGGTTAGCTTCTTTTCCGATAATGACAAGATGGGCTCTATATGCCCCCTCATTCGGAAAATCAATAATGATGTTATCTCGGAAGAGCTCCCCGGGGGATATGTACTGGATGACCTTTAGAGACAGCCCCTTGATTTCATAACACTTTTTGAACTTCCCTTGGAATCGTTGGTCTACACTAGCTTCGGGGTATCTTACCGATGGCTCTAAGCAACAACTTTTCAGAGTGCAATTATCAGCACCATCAATGTGCTCCAAGAGAAAAGGGAAGTCATAAAAGCACTTTCCTTCGTCAAAAACGCCTTCGTCGACGAACAAATACACTCTTTCGGGATATATTGTCACATTTCCAAGATTCTCAATGGACATTGTGAAAAGATATCTCAATCCTTCAAAGCGTTCCGCCGTAATATTCGGTCTCAACGTCATTTTTTTGGCTTCTGTTGCCTTCCATATGAGCATAATGACAGCGGTAGTTGCACTAATCAGCGCAATTGTGTGGTAGACGTTCCAATCTGCAAACAAACCGTGCAAATCGACGAAATTCCCTAGGAAAACACCAAAAACAAGTACAATCAGAATGATGAACCATGCCCTTTGCTTGATTAGCCTGCCCATGCGACCTTTCATCATGTTCCGCCTCCTGCCACCACTTTTAACTTCGCGCATACTTTGCTAATGCATCCGCCGCAGCCACCTATAATGAAATCCGCTTTACTCTCGAGAGCAGACACTGTCTGGTCATACTTTCCATCACGGCACTCCTTTACTAGCGTCCACAAGGAAGATATATCGCTATCATGTATATTGCCTATCGTTCTATAGTTCGTGTCCTTTAGCAAAAACCAACCGCAATTAAGCCCCGTATCATAATCAACCAAGCAATTACCATACGCATCAAGATGAATGCCACTAAAATTTGCTGGGCACAGGGGCTTCGTGTATTCGTAACCCAAAATGCTCGCCAAGGTTGCTTTCAAGGAAATCAAATCATCATCGGCAACCACCAGATCGTTGTATATCGTTTTCGCTTTGCCGGCAAACTCTAACTGTCCTACGGACGGGAAGATATTATTCGCTTTACAAAACTCGACTATTTCGGGCACTTCATCTAAGTTTCTTTTAGTTACGACAATAGATAATGCAAGATTTGAAGCACCCTCTTGAAGCACAAAGCCGCTGGACAACAAATATTCAAGGTTGTTCAGAATCTTTCTCGAGGACTCTGGTTTGCCTGGCAGAAAATCGAAAACTTCAGGGCGAAATGAATCGCACTTCATAATCATGTTTGCATTGTTTCTCCTCAAGAAATCCAAATCTCGATCTTCAAAATTCATGGTGTGAGTAAAGAAAGATGTGTTAACTCCAACACTAGAACAGAACCCCACAAACTCAAGGAAATGTTCGTAATCTGAAGGCTCCCCTAATCCGCATATAAAAATCCATTTCAAACCATAAGGTAATGCATCCAGTATGAGAGTTCTATATGTTTCCATGTTCAGGAGGTTGCTGTTCGGTTGAGAAGTGTATGAATCACAATAGATGCAAGCTCCGTGGTAACAGGCTGTAGTCAGCTCCAAGTCCAACAGCGGTATTTTTCCCTGCATTGCTAAGCTAATATTTTCGTCCAAAACCTTCTTGGAATATGGCAAATATTCTAGCTTCAGGCCCATATTCTATTCCTCCAGTATAATGCGTTATTGCAAAACGTTCAGCGATTGTAGCCTAAGCGATGGCCGACCAATCTCGACCCAATCTCCCATTAATGCAAAAATGCGCCAACAATCCAGCCTACTGCATGGCAACTTGTATCATCAAGATTATATCATACCAGACAAAAATAGTCAACCACAAATTTCCTGCACTCAAAGTTCGAATTGGAGGCTTAAGGCTATTTGTATCAGTGGCGACCATTAGGATTAGTAGCCAGAAAATCGTCAGGACGATTGCACGAAAAACCCTTTATTATAGCTTATCATAATAAACTATAATAAAGTGGTCTCAAATTTGCTCATATTGTATTTTAGAAGAATAAAATACAATATGAATTTTAGCGAAGGTGTGCTACAGAACCACCCCCGTGTCAAGCTAAATTCAAAAATAATGATTACGTTTTTGTTACAAATTTGTTACAACGGAATTTTGGATGTGGAAAGCCCTAAGGCATGATGTCCTTGGGGGGTTGAGTCTCTTCGGAAGCAGCTTGTTAGCCTGTGTAAATCTAGCAAGAAGTGACAAAAGCTTCTTTCACAACATCGTAGACCAGATTATATACTTCATCACGCTCATGGATTTCCATATTCCTCAAAGGCTTTCTTGGGTCGCACAAAGCTTGAAGATCGGATATAGTTACTTCTGCACCATCTCTGCCTATTATTTTTGTATCACTTACTTTAGAAGCAGAGATTGGAATCCAGATGATTTTTGCCTCTTCATCAATGGCTGATTGCAGAAGTTCAGGCAATTCATCGTTTCTGACAAAGTTGGAATTAAGAAATTTATTAGAAACTAAAAGGATGGCAACTCTAGCTTTTTTCATGTGGAATCTTATTTCGTCTTCCCATGATTTACCGGTTCGAATCATTTTATCGTACCAAAACTTGATGCCATGATTTTTGTTTAGAAGCTCCAAGACCACTTTTAACTCTTTGACGATATCCTCGTCAGCACGCGTATAGCTAATGAAAACTTCATCGCGAATTTTTCTGATTTCATCTCTCACGGCATCAATCATCTCCTGTGCATCAGTTATTTTTCTTTGGGCTTCTACAGCTGCCCAAGATTCGGGGTCGATGTCAATTGCTTTCTTTAAATATGTTAGGGCTTGCCCCTTATCTTTCTCAACGCCATTACCACTATAATAACACATGCCAAGTTGGAAATAGGCAAATGCTTCATCTTGTTCTGCAGCTTTCATATACCATTCAAGGGCCTTGGCATAATCCTGCTCTACGCCGCGGCCGTCTGAAAAAAATAAGCCCAAGCCACATTGCGCAGCAGAATTGTTTTGTTCTGCTGATTTAGTGAGCAACTCCAAAGCCTTCGAAAGGTCTGTTTCGACACCGCGTCCATGGGCATAGCACGCACCAAGCCAATACTGCGCTCTATCGTCACCTTGCTTAACTGCTTCACCCAGCCATTTTATTGCCGTCGCATAGTTTTGCTCAACAAGCTCACCCTCAAGAAAGAATATACCAAGAGCACATTGTGCTTCCGCGCGTTCTTGCTCTGCTGCTTTTGTGAACCACTCAATAGCCTTAATGTAATCTTTTTCGACCCCGAAGCCCCTTGAATAAGCACGAGCCAACTCGAATTGACCCTGTGAAAGTCCTTGTTCTGCGGACTTCCTGACCCACTCTAGCTCTTTTGAAAGATCCAGTTCGACTCCTTTACCAGTTCCATAAATGTGAGCTAAATAGTACTGGGCTTCTGCAAGTCCTTGGTTTGCCGCTTTTTTAAACCATTCAGCGGCTTTGGTCTCATTCTTCGTTACGCCTTGCCCATTTAGGTACATCGCCCCCAAGCTACACTGAGCTGTAGCATTACCTTGGTTTGCCGCTCTTGCATACCACTCCAACGCTTGAACATCATTCTGATCGACGCCATTTCCCGCATAATAGCGATACCCTAGATTTGCTTGAGCCTCTGCGAGTCCTTGTTCTGCAGCCCTAATGCACCACTCTACTGCTTTTGTTTCATTCTGCCCAACCCCAAGTCCACCGACATAACACATTGCCAAATTGTATTGCGCCTCTGCATGGTTCTGTTCAGCAGATTTTGATAACCATTCTATGCCTTCAAGCAAATCTTGCTCAACTCCATATTCTTCAATATAACACATGGCAAGATTAAACTGAGCCTCTGCAAGTCCCTGTTCTGCTGCTTTTGTGAACCATTCTACTGCCATTGCGTAATCTTGATTAACGCCTTTGCCGTTGTAGTAACACATAGCTAGATTGAATTGCGCTCTTGCATAGCCTTGTGCGGCTGATTTTGCGTACCACTCAATGGATGCCGCATTATCCTCCCCAACCCCTCGCCCAATGGCATACCAAGCACCCAAATTATTTTGAGCCTTCATGTCGCCGTTTTTGGCGAGCTTCTTCAGTTCAACGAAATCGCTCTTTTGTTTCGTTTCCACTAAAATCCCCTCCAATTTGGCATTTCGGCGTCGTCTATAATTTGGGCGGCATTTCCAAATAACTTCAATTCGTGCGCATTATATGCTTATATAGGATACCTTCGAAAACCTTTTCGGCACCACATTAGTTCCATAATGCACCAAAGCTCTAACAACACATTATGGATGGGCATCCTCAACTTGGTGAGTTGCTCGCCATCACAATATCACAAAAATGCGCCGACAACCCAGCCTACTGCATGGCAACTTGTATCATCAAAATTATACCAAACCCGACAAAAATAGTCAACCACAAATTTCCTATACTTAAGGTTCAAATTAGAGGCTTGATACCATTTATATCAGTAGCGACCATAAGGATTAGTAGACAGAAAATCGTCAGAATGATTGCGCCAAAAACCATCCTAATTGTAGTTTAGTGAAACAAACTACAATTAGGATGGTTTCAAATGCTCTCATATTGTATTTTGAAAAATTAAAGTACAATATGGATTTTAGTGGAGGTGTGCTACAGAACCACTCAACCGCCACCTTCCTAAAGTTTCTTGGTTTTGACCTTCGTGATATACAATCATGGTTACGACATGCCGATATTAAATCCACTATGATTTATACGCATATGGATATGACTGGCAAGGAGAATATTGCTGGGAAGCTGGAGGCTAAGTTAGCTGAAATGGCAATCTAGGCATGAAACGGAATCGCAACTGCAATACAAACACGAATCGGCAACTGCAACTGCGATTCAAGCATGAATTGTAACGGCAATCCGAACAGGAAATGTAGTTGCAATTCAAGTGCGAATTTAATCACAATTCAAGCCGAAATCAAAATTGCCCGATTTCCGTGGACAAATCCGTGGACATTTCCAAAATCAGTAATATCTAACCATAAAATGTAAAAAATCGGGCTTCTCGATTGCTCGAAAAGCCCGATTTTATCGCATTTAGTTACTATCTGGGTAACCTAACCAAATCCGAACCCTCCAATTCCTTCAACGACACAGTTTTCGCATCTTCTTTATAATTAAACGTAAACACAATTTATAAACATGCAATTCCGCAATGATGCCATATGCAAATCTGCATCCGAAAAGTCAATATCATAAAATTCTGGCAAATCATAATAATCGTCTTTGTCTTTCATCAGCTCACTTACAAAATCTACTTGCCGCAAACTTGGCGTTTGTGCGGGATTATTATTCCTCCACTCATTCCATTTTTCAGCATTATTTTGTAATAGCTCAATAAACATTTGTGCCATTTACTCACTCCCTGTCAGTTTTTGAGACATTTCTATAAGTGCCGCAGCACAATAAGTCAACTTTAACGAGGAATCCGTATAGCTTCATAACTGCGGCATTGGTATAGAGGACGTTTTGATTTTCTATTTTCGTTATTTTTCAAATCTTTGTATTTCATCACGGGGAAAATCTCCATAAATATTATATAGTTGTTATAGCGTAATTTTATATTGCCTTAATTCCCCAAACCCTGCACAAAACCAGTTGTGATATTCTGCAACGGACTCATAATAACCGTATAATTTTGCACTGTTCACAGAATTTTTCATACATTCTTCTACGGATTTCTTATGGTCTAAGATTAAAAAACTGTGCTCCGAAGGCTTGCCTTTGTCGTCTAATACATGGCTCAAATAGTTTACACAAACGTCACCATTATCACATAAAAACAACGATTCTGCACGACTATTTGACACTTCGTTTAAGAGCGCATCTTTTTGTACAACTACTCTTGGAGTAAAAACAGCACTCTTTTCAATATTCACAGCCTCTACCCATGCTTTTCCGAATAAGATGTTTTCCGCATCATTAAAGTAAAATTCGCCTTTTGTTATTGCCCCTCGGAGCGGGCGACCTTTTAGGTTAGGTGCAGTCATACATTTATACTGTAAAGCTCCAATATTCAATAAAAAGTCTTTATGTCTTTTCGCATTTTCATTTAAGTTGTTTGTTATCGGAGTCCATATTGCTATTGTGTCTGAAAAAACAACAGAGTTAGTGTTCGGCGTTATTTTGCAAAATACATCGCAAACAGTCTTGATGTTCTTCAAATATTGCAAAACATCCAAAGATGACGTTTTGCGAACATAATCCGAAAATCCCATAATATCTAAACAGGCAACATAACATTCTTGGGGCGTATTCATTTAACACCTCCCACCAGCTTCTGGTGCATCTCCATGAGTGCCGCCACGCAGTCTGCTTCTGAAAAATCTTTGACAGGGAAGCCGTACAGTTTCATCACGGCTCGGTCTAGCTCTCTGTGAGCGTTTAATAGTGTTGTGTGAAAAAGCATTGATGTTTCGCCGTACATGTCGGCTAGGGTGCTGTCGGGGTATTCATCTCTTGCATCTAGCACGGCTTGGGCTAGTTTTTCTATTTCGGCTTTTTGTTTGTCCGTTGCATCTGGCCACGGGAAGTTGTTGTATACTATGGTGTTTGAGTAGTTATAGTCACTCTTTAATCTGCCGCAAACTACCCTTGTCCACGCCATATGAACATTAGAAGTCAGCACTCCAAAATGGTAAAGTGTAGCATTAGCTATAGTGAACAACTTGTTGCCCGCAATCACATCACTACTTAAAAACCCAATTGGAATGTATCTTCTATTTTCAGACGAAACTGCTGGAACGGCAATGTATTCGGTTTTAGGCTGGCGTATTTCGCCAAACAACATAGGTTTATCAGCCAGCTTGCGAGTTGCTTCTCTTGTGCTAGATTCTCTTTTTTGGCGGCACTTCTCTACACGTTCCCTGATAAACGAAATTTTCAGTAACTCCGTAGGCGTTGCTACTCCATCAAGCCATAAGCAATATCGGGACACATTATTTATAAACTCATATCCCATCATAAACCGCTTTACAAATTTGAGTGCTGGCGATTGGATTTTCACCAGTTCCTCGTACTCGTCAGGCTCAATTATTAAATGACCTCCATCGTTTGGCATACTTCCAAAAACCATTTCAGGCACATCACTAAGCGGCTTGGTGCGCCTTTCAATAAATACTGTTGGTGCTTTTACTAAATAAGGACTTATGTTCGGCTCGGTTTTGATGTAGCTAAAGCCAATTATTACGCAGTGCACAGCGGCTTTGTCGCTCGCTTCACTATTCCACTTAAATGTTGGCACGCCAAAATTTATGAAAATTCCACGCTCCACAAGCGGTTTCCACAATATTGCTACTTGCTCCCCCTGCGTTATTGAGTTGGTGGACACAAATGCCGTTGTAATCCGTGTGCCATCCATAAAATCAGCGGCTTTTTTATACCATGCCGAAACATAGTCGAGATTGCCAAGCCCTTTTAACTTGCCGAAAACATTAGCCATATCACTCTTTTGCGCAGGATTCATCCAACGCGCACCCACGAAAGGCGGATTGCCCATGATATATGGGTTCAAATCCTTTGGCACAACACTTTCCCATTCCATTCTAAGTGCATTACCGTGGGTAATATTCGCATAAGTTTTAAGCGGCAAATATTCCAATTGCATGTGCATTATCATTTCGGTTTCTTTCATCATTTGACTTTCGGCTATCCATAGCGCAGTCCTTGCAACAGTCACGGCAAAGTCGTTAATTTCAATTCCATAAAATTGACCTATGGACACCTGAATGGGGCTACCAGTAGCATCCCCTAGCAATATCTGCCCTTTTTGCATCACGCTCAAAACCTCGTTTTCAAGCCGACGCAGGCTGATGTAAGTTTCCGTCAAAAAGTTGCCGCTGCCACATGCAGGGTCAAAAAACGACAAAGAAGCAAGCTTCTTTTGAAACACGCCTAGTTTGTTCATTTTGGTTTTCTCTACAGTTATATCACAAATTTCCTCAAATTCTTTTTCTAGCGCGCCAAAAAACAGCGGGTCAATGACTTTGTGTATGTCCTCTAGTGAGGTATAGTGCATACCGCCCGAACGCCTTGTTTCGGGGTTTAGCGTGCTTTCAAACACCGCCCCAAAGATGGTCGGGCTAATTTCAGACCAGTCAAAATTTTCACTTGCTTTGGTTAATAACAAGGTTTTGATTTCATCAGTAAAATGAGGTATTTCAATATCCTTTTCATCAAACAACCCACCATTTACAAAAGGAAATCTAGCTAGACTCTCCTCGAGGTAAGGGTCGCGATTTTCAGGGAGCGTGTCCACCACCTCAAAAAACTCAATCAAGGCTTTTCGCATATGCCTGGGGTCAAATTCCGCTAGATAATCATGAAACATCGCCTTGAGCCCAAAAATCCCAGCATCATCAGCATACAGACAAAAAACAAGGCGCACACATAGCACATTCAAACTTTTGAGCGAACGTTCGCTTGTCGGGTCAACATATTGCTTCGCAAAAGCATCATAAAGTAGCCCCACGATTTCGCCAGCGGCAATAGAAACTTCCATTTCACGCTTTAACCGCTCGTTGCCGCTGTCTGTCAAAAAAGCAAGGCGATAAAATTCTGTCGGCAAGTTTTCGAGCAGAATTATTTCAGGCTCTCCCTGCGGGCGTTCCATATCGTAAACATAAAACGCACCAAAATTGCAAGTAACAACCCAGCGTGGGTGCTGTGATAATGGTAGCTCGACTATGTAACGCTTGGCTTGCTGAAAAGGCGTGAGCAATGTGCCGTCTGATTGTTTTATGGGCTTGCTAAGGTCAATGCCTAGGCTCTTTTGCTCTATCAACACTCGGGTTGATGGGATGATAACATCCATAAACCCATTGGCTTTGTCCATGCGGACTTGTTCTTCAAAAGAAGCAAACTGCTCAGGATGTTCCACTCCAAAGACATCACGAAGCAAAGACAGCCAAAACGGCTGGCTTTGTCCTTTTTCATACCCTTTATCTTTCCAGTCGTCGGCAAATTTCTTTGCGACTATCCTTTGCTGTGTGTCTGTCATGGTTAAAACCCCTTAAATACTGATATGTTAATTATACCATGCACTGGGGAAATTTTCAAGGAAAATATTTTTCTAATAAACTGCAAAATCTTTGAAAGGTACTTGGCAACACGCTCAAAGTGTGTTCGTGCTCCTCTATTGGTATTCTTGGTTCGGGGTTAATCTGCTCACCCTTACCAATCAATGTGAGCTCTAATTTTTGCATCTTTTCACGTTCCACAGCATTTTTTATATTTCATTCCAGACAAGCAAGGGCAAGAGTCATTACGCTCAACTTTTCGCTTTATTTCAATGTTGATTTCGTCTATTCGCATCGATAACACCATATTTGTCATTCCTTCCGATTCTGTCATATTCAGCATTATATCAGCAGTCTTAAACTTGCTCAAAAATTTACCTCTTGCTTCAAGTAATTCGACAAGTTCAGCAACAAGTGACGATTTAGTCAATGCTTTATATTTGCTTGGTATTCTAAATTCTATTGAGTCTATTGTGTCGTCAGGAAGAAATAAAATCCTTTCTTCCCCATCAGGCTGTGGAGTTATGTCAATCATCACATTTTCATTATTCACCCAAACTGCGTGACATTCTGCATTGAGCAAGACATTTGGACGTAACCAAATTGTCCAGCCTATTTGCATAGACCCGCCATCAACAGCAATCTTCTTTGAAACATTATTAAAGCAGTCACGATGTATTGCTGTATTTTCTGTAATGACTTGAACATAACTACATTTTGATGCAGGAGCAACTTCACGACAAAACTCCATTACTCTAACATCATCTATTTTAGGTGTCGTTTCTTTTCCCATGTAGATAACCCTCCAGTTGATCACGAAATATACACTCTAATCGGTCATTTATTTTTTTCCACAAGCTTTACTCTGAAATTATGTATATCTTCTAATTTTCCTTTTTCGCCAACCTCATTTGTCAACTTGAGCTTCTCATCCCATTCAATATCTTTACGAGTGTTTATTGCATCAATTTTTGCCTGTATTTCTTGGTTTGCAAGATTTGTCTTATGATTTGATAATACCTTATCCACGTTGCCTCGCAATGATTTTACAAGTTCATCATCCACATTTATTGCGTATTTATATTGATAAACTCTGCCTTTACCATCAGTTACAGAAAAAATAACGTCATAATCGCCTGTTTCCCACTTGCATTGCAGCAACATGCTATCTCTGTCTTGATTTTCTATGAATTTTGCTATCTTTTGCGACACAGCCGAATCAGATAGGGTGACACGCAAAAGCTCGGGCTTATCTTTTGCAAGATATATCGGATGGGCGGGTGTAAAGGAATCAAAATTTACTCTGTCAAAGCTGTTCGTGTAACTTTGGTTGTAAGGGGCATTAAAAAACATCCAATCAAAATTATATATATCATTTGACCCTCTCTTTATTTCGATGGCTACAGATGAGATTATGTTTTCTACATTTTTGGAAACGAGCGTGAAATACAACTCTATGTTTAATCCGTAGTTACCGAAATTCAATATAAAACTTTTGTTAGGTATTATGGTAATACGTGCTTTCCGTTTTTTATACAGATTTATTAGCCACGGTTGCAAAAGCGCAATTATAGCCACAACCGCTGTAACAGCTATCGCATTATCTTGTTGCGTTATCCATGCCCACATTATACAGCCCTCCACTTCACCGTAAAAATATACTAATCTCAACCCTCTGCGTCAGCTTCTTCTCCGTTTCCTCAATCAGCCGATTATGTTCAAGGTTGATTTTATCCTGTTTATCAAATATCTGCTTGCGTAGCTGTGTCCGTTTGGGTTCAAGAATGGCAAGTTGTTCTTCCAAGTCAAGCCGTTTTTGCAGGGGCAGATTGAATCCGCAAATGGGTACAAATACCCCATAATACAGTATAGCAGAAAGTTCAGCACAATTCAACAGTAAAATTCAGCATAAAAATGGTTAAAAAATATAACAAACGCCATATTCTAAGATGCACCGTTTGTTGGTGGAACAATTTTGTTGAGAGATTTTTTGAAAAACACTTGACAACACCGCTCATAGGCAGTATGAGTATTTCGCTCAACCCCAGTCTAGTCTTAGACTAAAAACGAAACACCTTTGAAGGGAGGGCGTGTTTCGTGCCGTAGGGTTTTTATCTTTTGTTTGTAGTGCATTAAGTGGTTGCCTCGTATGCTTCCCTATACCTCGTAAAATGCGAGCTATAGGGGGAATGATGGGGATAGCGTTTCACGACCCCCCTACCTGTCGAAGCGTCAGGGAGGGGGCTGCCCTTGATGGCATGGTTTGTGCCGTCAAGGGGTCAGTTTCAGTTGCCCCTTTTGGATTGTTCGTGGTGGGTTACATTTCGCCGCACGCCATAGCACGGCTTTAGTCAAGGTGGTGGTGTTTCACCACCACCTTATGCCGTGATTTAGAGCTTTATAAGGGGGTGAGCGTTTCGTTCACCCCCTTATAAAATATTTTGTTTTCGTGACGGTGGGTCGCACTTCACTATCGACCGTCAATTGATATGACTCCTTGAAACACGGAGTCATATTTTGCCCTGCCCCCCTCCGTGTTTCACGGAGGGGGCTAAAAAGGTGTATTTCTCGGCTTTTCTACTTACTCCGTGAAACACGGCATGAGCAGAAAGTTAATTACATATCAGCTTTTATAGGTATGCCTTGAAACAGGGTATGCCTATAAAAAGCCCGTAAATCAACCATGAAGCGGCTTTATCAATATTGTGCCAATTTATTCTTGTTTCACCAGCCCGTTCACTAATTCACTAAACAACCCGACACTCTTTTCATCAAGTTCCACCATATTCCCAATCATACCCATGATGCCTGCTATAACATCCTCTTGCTTGATGGGATTTTGCTTTTGCTTTGTTGATAGTATTTGCTCTTTCATGCTCTGCAAAAACTCCGCTGTAGCAGGATTATCTGTCGGCTTATCGTTCTCAACATCCTTTTTTATATCCTTCAAAATAGCAACAAATATACTTTTAATCTTTTCAATCTCTGCTTCGTTATCGGCGAGTTTCTGGGATTTCATAAACTTCATATCGGTCTTAACTTCCTTTTTGTGTTTGGGATTTTCTTTGATAAAATCCCCTAATGTCGTTGTTGCCATATCAATTAGAGCATTACGAGCCATAATCCCAGCAACAAGGCTGTTGTCAAAGTATGTTTTGATTAGGTAGAGTAAATATGAAAATGACTTATGTTCCAAAAGTCTGTTTAATATTTGCACATCAACCGTGCCGTTTAGCAAGCCTTTAACCGCTCCTTCCGATAAACCAAGTTCGCTAATATCATGACTTTTAGGCGTACTGATGGTGGTAAGCCCAAATATGTAATCAGTGGACACACCAAATACTTTTGAAAGCTTTACCAAAGTATCACTTCCAATACTTTGTGTTTCGCCATTTTCTATACGACTAAGCTGTGAAGCGGATATTTCTATCATTGCAGATAGCTCTTTTTGCGAAAGACCCATTTTTGTGCGCAAATCTCCGATTCGTTCGTTAGGTGTTCCAGATAGATACATTATAGACCTCCGTTTAACTATTTTGTTGGCTTGCATGGTTTGCAAAAGGTGATGTTTTGCATGTATTATTATTATGTCGCCAGCTGTAGCCACCCAAATCTTGACGATAGTACCCTGACTACAACTTCCCGATTCCATCACAATCAAGGCCATTTTACCATATCTGTCGCAAATTTGCAATTATTTTTGAAAAATCACCACGAAATGCAATTACCGCACAAAAACGTAAATTACATTTTTTCATGTTATAATATCTTATACTCAAAAAATGAAGGAGGTAGGTTTATAGCAACAAAAAACAAGTATTTCCTAACATCCCAGTATGGGGGTGGTAGCTGATGACAAAAAAGCAAAAGGATTATGGCACAGGAATCCCTCGGCATGAAATAGAAGCTCTTGCCAGAGCATTGCTGCCCACCATGCAAGCTATGTACGCAGATGAGAATGTTCAAAAGGAATTTGAGGAGTGGAAGGCACGGCGGGAGAACGGCAATGAATCTAAACTAATTAAACCATACCCCTACCCCCTATTTTAGGTCGTAGGGGTAATTGCACGTTGACACAAATCGACTCGAAATGATTCCATAGGTACTCTACGTTTCACGGAGTGCCTATAACTTTAACCCATCTGCGACCAACTCTAAACTTATTGATTTACTATTCACCATCATAAATCTCCACCATCTCAACCCCCAAAGCCCTAGCAAAAGCCATAACCTCATAATCAGCAACAAAACGAATACCACGCTCAACACGGAGTACAGTTAATCTATCAAATTCATATCCCAACAATTGCAATTTAACTGCAAGCTGTCGTTGGGATAATTTTGCACTCATACGTAAACTGCGGACACGCTTTCCAATTACATTCTTTCGTCCGTTTTCTAGTCTAAAACCTTTCATATTGCACCCCCAACGCACATTAATGAATGTTCACATTTGTGTAAAATCAATATTCAACCTTTATATAAGGCTGATATTCAGCTCATCCACTAGCTTGAAACTTGCCCTTTACAAATCTAATGTTCTAACTTTGCACTTCACTATTGATTTTGCCATAAAATTATGATATAGCTAGTTCAATGATAGAACATTTTAGAAAAGAGGTAAAGATATGAATTGCGAAAATAATTATTGTATTTATAATAGTGATGGGGCTTGTGTGCTTGATAAGGTGAATATTGACTCGCTTGGTATGTGTGATGGCTGTATTATGATTACACTTGATGAAGATTTTTTGAAAGCGGAAAAAGCTAGGCAACTTGACGAATTGGAAACGAGATGGGTTGAGAATGATGGTGAGTGATTGGATTGATGCTTTTGTTCATCTCTCGCTATTTATCGCTCATTGTTTCATTGTTTTTGGGTATGCCGCTCAAAACAATAAAACTCCCTCATGCTCATGCCGTGTTTCACGGAGTAAGCACGAAAGTCCGAAAATCAAACCTTTTAGCCCACTCCCCGAAACAGGGAGTGGGCTAAAATACGACCACACAGGCAATTGCAACTATCCAGTAGCCCCCTCCGTGAAACACGGAGGGGGCTACAAATAAGGAGTATCCATGTGTTTACCCTGCTTACTCCCCGAAACAGGGAGTAAGCAGAAATTGAGAAATTGAGAAAATAACAGAGCCATAAACCATCAAATCCAACAACACAAACAAATACAGTCAACCCCAAAATATGACTCCATGTTTCAAGGAGTCATATTTTTATTGCAATCTCAAAATGGTTTAAGTGTGCAGCGAATTGCTACGCACCATCACAAAACTATATCAATTACGGTGGGTAGTGAAACATGACCTACCGTCACGAAAACAATACTTTTGAGGGGGTGAACGAAACGCTCACCCCCTCTCAAAGCCCTAAAACACAGCATGACTGCTGACTTGACAAATTCATGTTGCGGTATAATACAAAACGCCACACACCACAAATCACAAACAAGGCACAAAGGGGTAACTGAAACAGTGACCCCTTTATAACATACTTTGTACTTTCGAAACAAAAATCACTCCCTCCCTCTACCCTCGGCCGTAAATTACGGCATGGGGGTGGTAAAACTTATTACAAATTCAAGCCGTGCTGTGGTGGGTGGTATTTTACCACTCACCACATAATCGACAATAAGGAGTAGGCGAAACACCGACCCCCTACGGCATGAAACGTGCCGTAGGCATAAATAGGGAGTGTCCATTTCGGACACTCCCTATTTATGCCAAAAATCAAGGTGGGGGGAGTAGGTTGATTATGACTCACTCCTTCACGGCATGATTCGTGCCGTGAAGGAGTGACAAGCCCTACCCAACGAAATGTTAGATAGGGGGGTCGTGAAACGCTACCCCCCTATCTCAATCCCTACAACTCGCATTTTACGAGGTATGGGGAGATGACAGACAAATGCTTGATTATCGCCTTTATCGCCTACAAATCACAAGGAGAAAAAGGGTATAATGAAGCGTGATACCTCCTACAAGCGGTGGAACAGAAGTTAAATTTAGTTGCTTAAAATTTTGTCCGAAAAAGTGCTGGCATCCCAAGCTCACCAAATTCAACAAACATGGATGGAGACACAACTGAGCAACTCTCAACAAAACAGGCAGAAGCGGAAGATACACCACTCCTGCCTGTTTTGTTTTACTTCAGATACATTATAAACCCAAACGCACCACCTACAACAAATATCCGCTTTGATAGGCTTTTTGATTGGTTCGGATTTGAATGATTACCTCTGGGTGAAAGGATTTGAACCTTCGACCTCCAGAACCCCATTTTAGGCATCTGTGTCACTTTTAACCTGTTTTGAAAATTGTTGCAACTGGATAAATCGTTATGATTTCGGGGTTTGTCGGACATTTGTTGGCGAACTTGTTTCTATTTATTGGAAATTCAATATCTAATTCTGAAATGATTTCCATGGACATTCCGTGGACATCGTGAACGCGCTAGAACGATTTGGGAGCGATTATTTTCGCTCTTTTTCGTTGCTACTATTATCATTAATCATCGTCGTCATCCTTTGGCTCATAAAAATATTCAATATTATTAGGGGTGTTGGACGTTAATAATTTTCTTCGTTCCATGCGCTCTTTTGCTTCTTCGTATATCTGGTTTATTTTTCGCTCAAATTCAGCTTTGGGTGGCAGTTGCGTCCAATACTCAGCTACAGCAATACCCTCCTTATCAAGCTCCATTAGTTCAATTTGGTCACGGCTTGTTTCGGTGCATAGAATTATACCAATCGGAGCATTTTCGCCCTCTTGTCGCTCATAGCGATTAAGCCATTTCAAATAAAACTGCATCTGTCCCATGTATGACGGCTTAAATTTGCCAATTTTAAGTTCGACCGCAACGAGCCGTTTTAATATACGATGGTAAAACAAGAGGTCAAGAACAAAATCATCACCATCCATAGTCATGCGTTTTTGGCGAGCTACAAAGGTAAAGCCGTTGCCGAATTCCAAAATAAAAGCTTCGATGTCGGCAATAATTGCTTTTTCTAAGTCTGCTTCAAGGTAGTTATCTTTTAGACCGAGTATGTCAAGTAAATATGGGTCTTTGAAAACATTAAAAGGCACGGCTGATAATTCAGTAAGTTGCGAATCCGCTATTTCACGTCGTTCATACGCTTTTCTTGAAATTTGTTTGCGAAGCTCACGTTTGCCAAGCTGTCTTGAAGCTGCATCATTTGCATAAAACATAAATGCTTCGTCGCTTTTAAGTGGCAACAAAGTAATAAAATGTGACCAACTCAATTGTTGTGCCAGTGGAACAATAATCTCAACGTCTGGAAACCGAGTTGCGAATTTAACCATCCGTGTTAGATTTGGATAATCAAAACTCTTTCCATATTTTTCTTGCAATTGTTGTGACAGCGTAACAACAATTTGCTTGCCGTATTCTGCACGCTCGCCGCCAAGTAAGACCGAGCCTATATATTTGCCGATTTCCCAAAACATCAAGATGCTTTCTTGATTGGCATGTGTTTGCGCACGGAGTTTGCGGTCTTCGATTATTGATGAAATGCGGTTAAACAGCACGGATTCTTCTATTCGCACTTCTTCTTGTATTGTAATCTCATTCTTATTTTTACCCATTCCACCCTCCAATACAACATTGAAACTTGCAAACTTATTTTTGCAACAGCTTGTTTCAAAACTAAAAATATCTTATCCTGCCTATATTATAATACTTTTGAATAATATTGTCAACTACGTTTTTGGTTGAGCGAACCGGCAAACCACCACTAGAGGGCAACGCCTGACCCTCTAGTGGTGGTTATTTTTTGCACGAAACCTCTCGCTCTCCTTGACCCATCTCACTTGCTCATCCGTCAATTCAAGCAATTCAACAACATCATCCAATTTCACTCCCTTCTCAATCATCCTCAAAGCAGGTTCAACCATAGCCTTTGCTTCCATATGGTCGAATAGCCTGTCAATGCCTGTCGTGAAGCCATCCTTTTTCCATCTTTCCTCTAATTCCTTGAATTGACGTGATTTTTCTGATTCCAAAAATTCTTTATCTAAGGAAACGATGATGCACTCCTCGCACATGCCCAAGGAATTGATAGTAGTATTTTCTAAGACGCATATATAGTTGCGATTATATATGCAGTAGTCAAAATCACATTTCATGTATCCACCTCTGTTTATTTAAGTCTTAAGTAATCATTTTGCGGGTCGTACGACCCGCAAAATGATTTTCTTTGCATTCTTGTGTTGTCACTCAGGCATTTCTGGTTACTTCTCAATGGCAACACCACTCATAGCAACCTTACCATCTTTCCTTTTGGATTTGATATGACAAACAAAACGACGCTCACCCCAGAAAGTTAAGGCAGCGGCTTCATAGAGCTTTTTGTTTCCGTTTTCATCAAGCTCGCCTGTTAAAATCAAATCATCTTCATTCACTCCGAAGGCTTTAAAGAAATGTCTTGCCTTTTGCCACATATCAGCAAAGCAACAATCTATGAGTGTGTAGTTTTTGGTAACCTCATCTAACACCTCTACGATTTGCAACAAGTCACCACACCACGTGCCAGCTAGGTGTTCCGTAGATATAGCATACACCCCATCCAAATACGCCATCTGCGCACCATCGCCAGTATCAGTTAATACAGGTATGGGGTCTATAGCTGCAACAACATCCTTAACAGCACCACCATAGCGCTCTTTTGTTCGGTCTTTGACAGTAAATTTAGACTTTTCGTAGTAATCAGCGAGGTCTATCACGAGTTTTTGTGTGTGATTAACTAAGTAGCCACTCCATTTGACTGACCTTGTTTTATCCATGTCAAAGTATTCTGTAGCCTCACTCAAAACTGCTGATTCACTCATCTCATCCCATTTCTTGCTATTCTCATCAATGAATTTCACCCTATCATAATAACTTTTTTCTTGAAGATTATCATTATTGCTTTCAAAGCTCTCATAATCCTCATAAGTGGATATACCTAACAAAATATGCTCACATGAAATGTGTGCTAAATTATCCTCCATAGCAACATACTGACCGCCCCACATAACATTATAAGGATTTTGCCTCAACAGATAGTGAATTGACACAACTGGCTCACTATAGGTATAGCAGTTTGCATGGAATTTGTCTGCGTAGATGGTGCAGCATTTCATTTCGGGGATGTCGTAGGCTGTGGCGATATAGATTTGTCCCATATTTTTCCTCCATTCGTTTGATTTTCTTTGCAATATCCATTATAACGAATAAAATTCAATATTGCAATACTTATTTTGAATTTTATTCTATAAATTTTTAATGTCATGTAATACAATTATATATAGTGCTAATTATAAAAACATGGACATGATATTTTTGGAGAGTGAGGAAAAATAATGGTATATTATGACAAAGAGTTTATTGCTGAACGTATAACTGCATTGCGATTGAAAAAGGGTGTGTCTTCAAGGGATATGAGTCTGTCAATAGGACTTAGCGAAACTCATATGAATAAAATCGAAAATAAAAAGTCTTACCCCTCGATGGAGGTTTTTTTCCTTGTGTGCGAGTATTTCGGGATTACGCCGAAGGAGTTTTTTGATACTGAGGTCGAAAATCCTGCATTGTTAGGGGAATTGATTGCTGAATTGAAATCCTTAGACGATGACGTTTTATCGTATATGCTTGGTATTGTGCGAAGACTAGATAAAAAAAGAGGGCAGTAAACCAACCGCGCCTCTTTGATCATCTGGGCTCAACTGTTTTTCTTGCCTCTTGAAGCTTTGGCATGTGCTGACTGTCTATAGTCACAAATATCGACAAAAATATGATATATTCGCATTTTTCTTTCGTCAGCATATTCGAAGCTTGAGCAAAGAATGTTGGATTGCGCGGTATATACAAATACATCCTTTCCTCGAACTGCATCGTATATTTCGGTTCTTTCGAAAGAGGTCGTTTCAAAACATGGCTTTATTAGGTCTGTTTTGTGTACCTCGAAAGAGTTACAAACATATTGCTTATAATCATTCCAAAATTTTACTGGACTAGAGTCACAGTAATATATTACGAAGAATAATGAATGCGAGTTGCTCCTGTGTCCTGTGGCGATAAGTTTATTTATATGGTTTTGTATGTTTGTTTTGTCGATGCCACTAAGTATAATTGCTTCACCAAAAGTTATTACATTGCCTGATGCCATAAAGGTCATATCAACCTCCGCAATACCACCCCCTCTATCCAAAGGAGATCCAGTTGGGCCACGTTTGTTTTGGTCGACACATATTACACCAAAAGTACCTCCGTAAGCACGATTAAAAATTTCACGAAATAGTTCCGTGTACCTATCTTCATGTCCTGGTATTGGCTGTAAGCCCTTTATCAGCATTTGAGTGCTAAAATTATGAATCGAGCTTAGCGTGTCCAAGGTACATTTTAACAACACAATCTCTCGTGCCGCATCGTCATTAGCTAGGCGAATGCCCTTGTGTTTAGTAAACAGCTTTGACTTATCCATGAAAGAGTACGCTGCAAGCCTGTTGATCACTACGTCCATATTTGGATCAAGTTCGAAATTGTGACCAACAAATTGCCCCAAATCACTTGAAATTGGTTTCGAGGTTAAAAATTCTGCGGAGGGTACTAGTTCTTTGATTTCTTTTTTACTTTCAATTGCAACGGCATAACGAGTCTCAACCTGTTTTGTATACCCCTCACTTTCTCCATTAGCGATTCCATTTCGGGCAACAAGATATTCAGCAAACCATAGCCGCTCCTCATAGCTCCAATTCATGACGAAACTTTCAGCTTTTTCAATTATAGAGGCCGACCTGTTCATATGCTTACTAAAATCATCTTGGCGGTTTGCTTCAACTGATTTTTCCAAAAGAACTATATTGCAATACAGCAAATTCAAAAACACTCTAGGGGTGTGTTCGATTTTCAACAATCTTTCAAAGGCTAGATATGCACCTAGATGCTCATCATCGTCAAGTAATAGGTGAGCAATATAGTAAGAATCACCACTTTGCTGGATGAGTTCATGCTTCCTTTGCCGATAATGTATCTCGTTTATCCAGTTTCTGACCTCCTTCAAACGTTGGCTTACGACCGCTCCTTTTTCATATTCAGCAATTTTTTCTTCTAGTTGCTGCAATGCGGCAGAGGCACAGTCATATAAAGCCTCGATACCCTGTCTCAAAATGACTTCTATAAGCACGTCCATTCCGAATCCATAAAACCATTCTACCAAAGGCGGCTCTTCTAATAGCTTAGCATTCAGTATATTGCTGATGTCTTTATGCACATCTTCATCAACGGCAAAATCAAGCCAGAGCAGGAGTTGATGCCAAGACCGATTTTCTAAGTCTTTTTTAAGATTAGTCCAGTTATGATGCTGGGTACTCACGAATTTACCAACTTGACTAAATATTGCCCTGCTCTTTAATAAATCAAGCCAGTCTGCTTGAAATATATCAAATTTATCCGAAGTTTGATATACCCTAACACACTCATAAAATGCTGCAGTTAGCTCGTTTTTAACCGCGTCGTCCGCTGAAAAGCGCACTCTTTCTGATGCCATAGCGGCACTGCACGAAATACCAGTTTGTATAATCGCTCTTTTTCGGGCATGGCGAAACTCGTTAGAGGTTATGTCACTTGATAGGTTATTTATTTCGGCTCGGCTAATTGGGGTTCTATAAACTTCCCGCTCCTCGTCATTTGCACTCAAATAAACATCAAGCCACATAGGGCTACACCAAAATTCTGATGAAATGTAGATTTCGCTATATTTCGCATTGTCTCCAAACATCCCTTGGATAAATTGATTAAGTTTGCTTAAAATCTTTTTATAAAGGCCATCTTTATGTAATGGGATGTCTGAAAAGTAGAATTTGTTGGCAATGCAAATCAGACCAGCAATTTGTCTGGCCGCACTATGATTATCATATTTTTTCAACCCTTTACTCAAATCTGCAATCACACGTTCAACTATCGGCTCTATTAGGCGATATGCCTTCTTTATCTTGTCTATTAGCAGATTCATTAGCTTTTTGCACAATATAGACTTATAACCCATGGACTGCACTTGTTGATGCTCGTTTTCATCCTCGAAAAAACTGCACAGACTTATCAGATACCGAAAAATTAAAGAAATCTGCTCTGGCTCGGCTTTGTGAGGTGCATGATGCCAAAAGCTGCCCTTAAGGATATACTCAAAAATTTTATCAAATGCAAATAAAATATCTTCATGTTGCCCAACATCGACGCTATTACAGTTTTCAAGTAGCATATAAACACTCAAAAATTGTGTTTGCCCGTGCTGCGTGAAGTCTATTATAGATATGGCGTCCGCATGGTCGGAACGTGAATAAAATCCTGATTTTAGCAAACGAAACAAAATCAATGCAGCATCATCTTTGTTTGAATTTGGGATTTCATAAAAATTCCTAAAAAGACCATCCACAACCAAATGCATCTTGCCCCGAAAATTAAAAAGCGGAGATTTTCTGGAGAAGTACCTATCATTGCGATGAAGCCATTCAATTAACTCCCTTGGCGAGCGCATGGCTTCGTCTATTTTGTCGTAAGTTTTTTCGATTAGCCTGCTATAATGGTCAGTTAAGGCATACCTTGCGTAAATCTTCCCTTCCCTTTCAAAATTACCAATCCATGGTTCGTCGTTTGCGAGTTCGATTAGCCATTTTAGCAATTCCGCTTTAGGCTCATTAGCGATGTGCTTAAACATACCCTCAGTAACATTGCATGCACATGCTTTATTTAGCCAACCAATCTTATCATCAATATTTTTGCGGTCAATGTCAAACATCCACATCTGTGCAGCTGCTTTGTTTATCAGTTCCGCATGTGTCCATCTTTCGTTTTCAAAAGCATAAGATTCATTGACTGTAATTAATATTTTCTCTTCAACAAACCATTCCAAAGAAGGTATATCAGGGAACACTTCTAAGAGCTCATCCAGTATAGCTTGCGGATTATCAATTATAGCGTATTTCGCAGAATCGTACATTTGGTTGCGCAAAAATACCAAAAATCTAAGAACATCACGCAATTTGGTGTCAACTATTTCATCGAGATTTTCGGTGTTCATATAACTTACAGTTGGTCGCCACTCCCCGAATTCAAATCTTATCCAGTTATCATCAATCAGTTCCTCCAAGCTAAATCCTAGCTTTTTCTTGCCTTTGCAGTATTGCAAATAAAGCTGCTTCAAACCTTCCATTCCCGCATACTCATCATGCACATTCGATGATTTCATAAATCTATGTATAATAACATCTACAGGAAAACTATAAGCAGCATCTATATTGTGGTGATTATAGCCGTCAGACTGCAACCTCCTTATTAGTTCAATGAGTTGATTATCGTACATAAAACACCCCTTCAAAAAATATATGCAGTAAAGGCAACCGCCTTCATAATATTTGCTTTGCCCTTTTGTGTTTAGAGCTACACATAAGTAACTCTCGTACTTACTTTAGCGTCAAACAATTTTTTGAGTATACCTTGTATATTTTCCTTAGGTATGCCATGCTTTGATAATTGCATGACATATACAAGATATTTGATTATGAGAATATCTGAAATTGTATCAGTGTCAAAAGGCTTTGTAAGATTGCCGTGCGCAAAATCGTTCCGCTGACCACAAACACGGTTTGCAATTTTAGAAATCTTGTCATCTATCCCATTAATTCTGTACATGTGTTTTATGAAAGGCTCTAAAACATCCCAATGCTTTTTAAGCGAGAAAGCAACCTCCGCATTCAAAGGGCGATGGTCAATTTGGCTAATTAGACGCCTGTAAATTTCTTTTCTATCCTTGCCTGTCGAAGCCTTTTTAAGGGACTCAAGCTCATTTTTTATAGCAACTTGTGCATCAATCTTTTTTTGTTCTGGAGCTGGGCAGTTGGGATTTAATCTGTCATGCTCGCCCTCAAAAGCCGTCATAATCATAATAAAGTTAGGCACATTAAGACCACCACCAGCGATTGTGTTCGGTATATGCCTCATGTACATCTTTCCATCTATCACATCTTGAAATATATCCTTTAATTTTCCTTCTACTGCAACATAGGGGATAAACTGTTTTTTCGCCCTTGCATCGTCTTCTTGCTGATTTAATAATGGCGATTCTGAAATGTTTGCACTTTCATATTGCCTTCCATCATCGTCCGAACTCATAAGCTTAATCTTTGTAAAGCTTATGCTATTTCTGTTGCACAGATATGCCAACAAACGCTTAACTGAATTTATAGAATTAAAGATAAATTCAAAATCATCCGTTTCGTCAAAATTTAGAGACAAAACGGAATCCATTGAAATAGGTGTTTTTCCATAAATATTTCTGCTCAATGCCATCTTGAACTTGCAAGCCACCTCAACACCCGCAATTGTAACACTTCCCAACTCAGTTACCGTCTCATCAAATCCACTCACGATAACGGAAAAACGCTCGTCTTCTTCATCAGTAAAAGGCTTACCTTTATGCCCAAAAAACTGATAGGCTGGGTATATGCAATCCAACTCTAAGCCCATGAGTGAAATTCCAGTTATGCTGCGGGCTTGCCCCGTAAATTCTGCTATATGTAAAATCGGCAGAGTTAAAGCTGATACTTCGCTAAAAATATCGATAGTATATCCAAAAATATTATTGGCGGGAATTATTGCCAATGCCTTACCGCTATCGTAACATCTTCCAATAAAATACTTAGCATGACATCTACTGCCTTTCGGTGGCGCCGTATACGCACCAGTTGCTTCATCACGTTCCATAAAAGACAGGAAGCTTTCATCACCAAAAAGCGGAATAAGTTTTAACTGTTGGTCTTTTACTATAAAACGATATAGCTTTTCATTGTAGGTTAATTCACCAGCATACATAATTTTCGCTCCTTGTTATCTGAGTAGGTTCTGATATAACTGCATTAACTCTGCCACAACATCCGCTTCTGTGTGGGTTTTTGGGAAGCTGTAAAGTTTCATAACGGCAGCATCCAAAGCCTTGTGGGCTTTTAATAGGTCTGGGGGCATGGTTAGGGGGTCGTAGAGGTCAGCGAGGGAGGATGTGGGGTGATTTTGTCTTGCGTTTAGGACAGACTGAGCTAGGGTTTCGATTTCTGTTGTTTGTTTGTCTGTGGGCGTTGGCCAAGGGAAGTTGTTGTAAACTATGTCTTTGGAGTAGGTGTAGCGCATTTCTAGTCGCCCACAAATAGCCCTCATCCACGCCATATGGATACTAGATGTTAAAATCCCAAAGTGATACAAAGTTGCATCGGCTATGATGAACAGTTTATTGCCAGCTATTGTGTCGCTGTCCAAATAGTCCATCGGCTTATACTTTCTATTTTCAGAAGAAACTATCGGAATGGCAACGAATTTATCTGGGTTTCTCTGCTCACGAAATAGTGTCGGTGTATCAGCCATACGCCTTGCCCCTGCATCGTTGCTAGATGCCCTCATCTTCCGAACTTTCTCTACACGCTCCATCACGTGAGGCATTTTCCGAAGTTCTGATGGTGGACAATCTTTAAGCCATAAGCAATAGCGAGGAATGTTGTTGATGAATTCCTTGCCCATCATATATCGTTTTATATATTTTAATGACATTGGCTCTTTAGCAATAAAATTGTCATAATCTTTGCCTTCAATGATTAAATTGCCACCATCCATTGCTTGATTGCCCATGATGATTTCTGGTATATCACACAAAGGCTTTCTGCGACTATTAACAACAATATCGTCCGCATTTACAAGGTATGGACTGATTTTATCAACAATTTGAGCAACACCTAAACCCGCAACACCCTCATAATCGACCAGCAGTTTCTCTAGTCGATTAATTTGTGAAAACCCGATAATTACACAATGTACAGCTGCTTTGCCTTTAGCTTCGTTAGACCACTTAAATGTTCGATGGGCAAAGTTGATGTTGATATTGTATTTAGCTTTCAAAAATCCCCATAGTTGTCCGACCTGAGTGCCTTGCACAATGCTATTAGTGGAAACGAGAGCGGCTTCAATGCGAGTGTCTTGAATATATTCAGCTGTCTTTTTGTACCACGCAGAAACATAATCCAATAAAGCAGTTTTGATGTGGTTTCCGAACACAAGTTGCATGTCCTCTTTTTGAGATTTTGAAGCATACTTAAAACCCACAAAAGGCGGATTGCCCAAAATATAACCCAATTCAACCTTTGAAACTATATCATCCCACTCCATTCGCAAAGCATTGCCCTCGATGATGATTGCAGTCTGCTTAAGCGGCAAGCGTGGATGATACTCTCCAAACTCATACCGAACACGCAAATTCATCTGATGGTCGGTCAACCACATACCCACCTGCGCCACTTGGCAGGGAAATTTTTCAATTTCTATGCCATAAAACTGCTCTATAGTTACTTTTAGCATATCTTTTGAGAGTAGCTCTCTATCTAACATTCGTGATTGAATGTAATCATCTTTACCCCCAAACAGGACTTTAATAACTTCAAGCTCCAACAAGCGAAGTTCACGATATGCAATTATAAGAAAATTTCCGCAGCCACAAGCAGGGTCTAGGAATTTGAGGGTTGCAAGCTCATCATGGAAGTCTTGCAAAGCCTTCTTTTTATTCTTAACTTTTTCAAATTTTGCCCAAAGTTCGTCCATGAACAATGGATTGATAAGCTTTAATATATTTTCCTCAGAAGTATAATGCGCCCCAAACTCCCTGCGCTGCTCCTTATCCATCACGGCTTGAAACATCGCACCAAAAATAGCAGGACTTATGCCCTCCCAATCAAATTCAATGCACTCAAGAAGTATCTGCCGCACCTTCTTATCAAAATCAATACGTCGCAGGGTTCGCTCAAACAATGCTCCGTTTATGTATTGGAAGTTGTCCTTCATTTCTTGCGAGATGTTGGTGCGTTTTTCTCTAATCTCGTTTGGAGTGTTTAAAAGCTCAAAAAGCGAAGAAAGACGGTCGAAAACATCGCTTCCGTCTGGCTTGGATTCGTTTATGTAATCATAAAAGCTATTCCATTTGAAAATACCTGTGTCGTCTGCAAACATACAGAATAGCAAACGGGTTAAATAAACTTCAAGGTCGCTGCCCTCATAGCCAGCACCTACTAAAGCGTCGTGCAATTTGCCCATGCGTTCAGCAGCTTTTATGTTTAGGTTTTCCTTTTCTTTGCGTATGCGTTGGGCTGTGTAGCCCGCTATTTCGCTGAATAATTCAACATTGCGATGTAAATCGGCAGTCACAAACTCTTTAACGAGGGCTTCTCTGCCATTTTGCCAGCTATACACTCGCATGGTTTGAAAATCAGAAACCAACCACAAAGGTGGTATATCCTCTGCGGGTAAATTAAGCATATAGTCAAGTTTAAGCTGCGCCAAAGCCTCATCAAGGCTCTTGCCCCTGCTTTTCATCTCGATAGCAATAACAGACTTCCAAAGGTAATCAACATAGCCCTTGCGCCTACTGTCTTTGTTCAGCCTATATTCAAATTTACCAAGCACCATGCAATCCTCAATGCCAAAAACTTTGAAGAAGTCAATAAGAAAACCCTGTTTTTCTGCGCCCTCGCTTGAAGCATCTGCCCAGCGTTTGGAGAAGTTTATGGCGTTTTGCTCTATTTCTGCCCATGTCAGTTTCATTTTATCACCCTGCTGTTTTGCGAATTTTATCTTTTGTTTGATTATATCACATTTTGCGAGTGTTGGCAAGATTTTTCAATAAACGAAATAAATTTTTGTGTTGACTTTGAAATACCGAAATGCTAAAATGGAAATATATAGAAATAAATCATTAGTCCCCCACTTATACCAAAGTGTCGTTAGTGTGTCGTAACAGCGTCGTAAGGATGTCGCTGCATAAAAGCTGCAAATTTTAAGTGTCGTTACATTGTCGTAAATGCGACACTAACACCAGCAACCAAAATCCGCCAAAGGAGCTATTTAACTATGGATACAATAAAAATATCAGCCATAAAAATAACCAACCGAATCCGCAAAGAAATTGTGGGCATAGAAGAACTAGCCGCAAGCATCCAAGAATTCGGATTACTAAACCCCATCACAGTCATGTGGGATGATGGGCTAATGTCATATCGCCTACTTGCTGGCTTTAGGAGATTATCAGCTACTAAAATGCTAGGATGGGACGAGATAGACGTTCGCATTACAAGTCCTGCTGATGCAAGAGAGATTTTAAGAATTGAAATAATTGAAAATGAACAACGAGAAGCATTCACACATACCGAAAAGCTAGATTTTGCACGGCTTTTGCAGGAATTTGAGGAACTAGAAGGATTAGAAGTGATAGAGACAACGGCAATGGGTATAATTGCGACAGAAGAACGCATAGAAATCAAGGATGATGGCGAAGCCGTAACACCATCCTTGGAAGTGGAATCTCTACGACCTGCACGCAGAAAAGGGCGCAAACGAGATGAAATAGCTAAAAGAATTGGAATGAGCGGTCGCCAATATGATAGGCTTATGTACATAGGCAACTCCTCTAAATCCGATGAAATTCTCAAAAGGCTTGATAGTGGCGAAAGTTCCCTTTATAGAGAGTACACAAAACTTCGTGAACAGGAGCTTTCAGAAGCTATGCTTGAAAGATTCGGAACAACCGAATTCCATCCTAATGTTTGCATATATACTGGTTGGACTATAGCTGAGGATTTTGATTATGAACATTATGAAGCGACAAAAGCTCTTGAAACCGAATTAAAAGGGCTTGGTTTTGAGGAATTATTCCCCAAAAAGAAAATGGAGATGCTTAAAGATTTGATTTTGCAGGAAAAGACAAAGACTGTTGATGCAGAAAATGAATTAGAAAGAATGAAAGAGTGGCACGATTACAGCTCCAAGCGCAGTCATGCAGAGAACGAATGCTTAAAGAAACAGATTTCTATTTTGACTAAAGCTTTGGCGGAATATGGGGTAGATGTTGATAAACTTCTTCACTATGACGATAATTCTCATAGTGAAGATGGTGCTATCTGGACTGGATTCCCTTCGCAACCTTCACAGGCAGCCACCTCAACCCCGAACACGTGAAGTGTCGATTTTTGAGGTTTTAACGGTTATTTCGCATCCAAAATGCGGAATAAACGGATAAAACACCCCTGAATACTTAGCTCTCTGAAAATTTGTAACTGAAATGTAATATTTAGAGTCTTTTGGAGTTGAGATTGGGTTGTGAGAAATTCGGATAATTATGTATTTGATTGTGTTATTTTGACTGCATAGGTGTGTGTTCATGCGAGCATACACTTTTTTTGACACAATTTCTGATGAAGATTTTTATTTTGTTGTATAGTTGAGTGATTTAGCGGGTTGTGCGACCCGCAATTGGCTAAATAATTATACGACATCGCCTTAGAGATGAATCGCAAAATAATTCCATAAATATCCAAATAATCATTGACTTTTTATCCATTTTATGGTATAATTATACTATCTTCAAATTACCAGATTACACTTCACTTCAGATTGTACAGTTGCCGACTAATATAAATCTTGCATTTATGCGGTTAATATTGGTTGAGCCAAGAATTGCTAGGATTGTCAAAATGCCAATCCAAACCCATACAGGGATAGGTCTGCCTATTTATAGGTACGACTCACCCCTGCAAACAATTGAATATGTCATATAATCTATATGGCGAAACCAACTTAAAGGACTGAATACAAGCCTACAAATCGCTTGTTTCGGTCCTTTTTGCTGTTTGTGATGATTTTGACCTAGTGAATTGACTTGTTCCAAAATATCCCTGCACTATTTGCGCAATAACCTGTCAACTCATCAAGTCACAAGTCGTCTGTAGCCCCTGCAATAAGGGCGATTAGGTCATACTGCCCATTCGGGATAGTATGCGGTGGTGCCAGCATAGCAAAACCCACCCATCATCGGGAAGATGTTAAAATCTCGTGCTTGGCTTTAACTGCAGTGCCTGTAGTACCTGCAATACAGCAACATC
>Ga0209755_10001500_pt1 | contig 35904 bp, 35 predicted proteins | sample TergutCo191P1_FD_187301 | JGI IMG/M metagenome (GOLD analysis project Ga0209755, IMG submission 187301) | Cornitermes sp. P1 segment gut microbial communities from Petit-Saut dam, French Guiana - Co191P1 (SPAdes) (version 2) | ecosystem: Host-associated > Arthropoda: Insects > Digestive system... | reverse complement strand
TGGCGGAGGACGACTGGGGGGGGTGGGAGGTGCTGACGAGGGCATTGGGGGGGCATGTGCAGCTTGTGGGGGATGACTTATTTGTTACGAACACGCAGCGTTTGAAGATGGGCATTGAGCGTAACGTAGCCAACTCCATATTGGTGAAGGTGAACCAAATTGGGACACTGACAGAAACCATTGAGGCTGTGCATATGGCGCACCGTGCAGGAATGACTTCTGTTATGAGCCACCGCTCCGGCGAGACGGAGGACGCCACCATTGCGGATTTGGCGGTTGCTTTGGACTGTCGCCTCATAAAGACGGGCTCCGCCTCTCGCAGCGACAGGGTAGCCAAATACAACCAGCTTTTGCGCATAGAAGAAGCCTTGGGGGAACAAGCCCGCTATGGCGGGAGGGCTGCATTGAAAGTGAGTTGCAAGGTTTGAAGAAGCGTATTCTCATTTGCAATGACGATGGGGTGGGGGCAGAGGGTTTGAAGGTATTGGCGGCTGCATTGGAAGAGGTGGCGGAGGTTTGGGTGGTGGCGCCGGACGGAGAACGCAGCGGCAACTCCCACGCCCTCTCCCTCTACCGCCCGTTGAAGACGAGGCAGGTGCAGCCTCGTTGGTTTCAGGTGGGTGGCACTCCTGTGGACTGTGTGTTTATGGCCTTTCATAGCCTCATGAAGGACAGGCCGCCGGACTTAGTGGTTTCAGGCATCAACCATGGCGCCAACCTGGCCAGCGACATTTTCTACTCTGGCACAGTAGCGGTTGCGCGCGAGGCTGCTTTGCGTGGGGTGGTGGGCATTGCTGTTTCCCTGGCCTCTCCGGAGAGTGACAAATTTGCCTATGCCACGCCATGCATACGTCGGCTGTGTACGTGGGCGTTGCAGCATGCTCCGCCCGGGCTTTTGTTGAATGTGAATGTGCCGGACAATGGCAAGCCGCCCTCGGGGGAAATATTGACGCGCCTGGGGACGCACCACTACCGTTTTGAGGTAGACAAGAAGGAGGACAGTGAGGGGGGCGCCTACTATTGGCTGGGGGTGGCCGTGCGCTACCAGCATGAGTCCATTGAGGGGACGGACTGTGTTGCCGTATATGAAAACAACTGCATCAGCATAACCCCCCTCTCCCTGAATGCAGACGACACCCACTCCACGATGTTTTTGGAAGCCCAGTGGAAAAACATTTTCTCCTGAAGTACTCGGCCCTCTATGTGCTGTTGTTGGGCAGTTGCCTCATGGCTTGTCCCAAGGCGGGGGTGGTGGTGCGAGAGCGGCAGGGGGTGAAGGCGCGTGCGCCGGAGGAGGGGCAGGTGTTGGGTGCTTTGCCCATACACACAGTACTCAAGGGGGACACCTTCTATAGCATTGCGAGAAACCACCATGTGCCATTGGAGGGGCTGTTGGCCGTCAACGGTTTACGGGAGACGGACATTTTGCATATTGGGCAGCAGCTGCTCATTCCGCAGGCTTCTGCGGCGGCGTTGAAGGGGAAGCAGGTAGCGGAGGTGGAGGCCTCGTTGGTAGCGGAGGGGTTGAAGTTGGAGTGGCCGTTGAAGGGGATGCTTTATGCGAAGTTTGGGAAGAAGGGGAAGGAGGTACATGATGGGGTTGACTTGGCGGCGCCCTTGGGGACACCGGTGAAGGCGGCGGCGGCGGGCAAAGTCCTCTATGCGGGGGAGCAGAAGGGCTATGGGAAAATTGTTATTGTGGAGCACTCGGCAGGACTCATTACTTTATATGCGCACAACCACGAGTTGCGCGTACAGACGGGGGATGTTGTAGCCACCGGGGCGGTGATTGCGACGGTTGGTCAGTCCGGGAGGACCAGTGGTCCCCACTTACACTTTGAGTTGAGGAAGAATGGCCTTCCGGTGGACCCTCTTCCCTACTTCAGGTTGCCGCCCTGAGCATTTTTTTACCTTGTAGGCCCCCCCCCTGCAACGCATTACCCGCCCCAAGGACGGCAGCGGCACACCCAGAAGCCGAGGGGGGGGTGCAGGGACTCACATCAGCGCTGAGCGAGCTTAACTTGGCGTCAAGTGCGCCCTATTTTTATTCCTGGGTGGATGGGCCCACCAAAAAGTCTTGAAGCGCTGTTTTTCTTGCTTAGTCATTGGAGAGGGAGGTGGAGGTTGTTTTGCGAGGCGGGCTTGGTGGAGAAACATGGGAGCAATATGAAGAAATATGCTGTGTTATTGGTGGACGACGAGCCCAATATTCTCAATGCGATTAAGCGTAGTTTACGTGATGAGGATTATGAACTTTACACCGCTCCCGACGGAAAGTCTGCATTGGAGTTGTTGAAGCGCCAGCAGATAGATCTCATCATTGTAGACCAGATAATGCCCGGCATGACAGGGGTTGAGGTACTGAAGTTTGCCCGTCTGCGCCACCCCGACACAGCGAGGATTATGCTGACAGGGAATGCCAACCTCAACATGGCAGCGGAAGCCATCAACCAAGGGGAAGTATGCTGCATGTTGGTGAAGCCATGGGACGACACTGAGCTCAAACTGTCCATACAGATGAGTTTGGACCAAATGGAACTCAACAAGAAGCAGCGACGTATGTTGGCCATGTTACAAGACGAGTCCGACAAACTTGGCCGCCTAGAGCGCAACTACCCTGGGATTTCGGATTTAGAGAAAGACGACGACGGCAAAATTCTTCTGAAATAGGTTGGCCAAAAAAAGCCCCGGGTTTTTGTCCGGGGTTTTTTTGCAGGGGGGTGTTGTGGTGGTGTGCCTATTGGTTTTTCCAAGTGCTTTTGAGGAAGTCTCTGTTGAGCTCCGCAATCACCTTGGTGCTGATTTCTTTGGGGCATGCAGCCTCGCACTGGGAGAGGTTGCTGCAATTTCCAAAACCTTCGACATCCATTTGGTGCACCATAGCTTTGACGCGGCCATAGCGCTCTGCCTGGCCTTGGGGGAGGTGTCCGAGGTGGGAGACTTTGGCGGACATGAAGAGCATGGCGGAGCTGTTTTTGCAGGCGGCGACACAAGCGCCGCAGCCGATGCAAGCCGCTGCATCCATGGCTTGGTCCGCTTCGGTTTTGGGAATGGGCAGTGCATTGGCATCGGGTGTCCCGCCAGTGTTGACGGAGACATAACCTCCTGCCTGTATAATGCGGTCCAAGGAAGAACGGTCAACGACCAAGTCACGGATGACCGGAAAGGCCTTGGCGCGCCAGGGCTCCACATAAATTTCATCGCCGTCGTTGAAGTGGCGCATGTGCAGCTGGCAGGTGGTGACGCCTTTGTGTCCGCCATGTGGTTGGCCATTAATCACCATAGAGCACATGCCACAAATGCCTTCGCGGCAGTCGTGATCAAAGGCAATGGGCTCCTCGCCGTTGTTGGCCAGGTTTTCATTGAGGACGTCCATCATTTCCAGAAAGGACATATGCGGGCTGACATTGCTGAGTGCATATTCCTTCATTTCACCGGGTTGTTGAGGAGCTCGTTGACGCCAAACGTGCAACTTGAGTTTCATAGGTTTGTCATGGTGCGTGCTCATTATTTATAGCTCCTCGTTTGTAGCTTAATTTCTTCATAATTCAGCGGCTCTTTGTGCCGAATGGGTGTTTGGTTTTCTCCTTGGTATTCCCAGGCGCTGACATGCAAGAAGTCAGTGTCATTGCGTTTGGCTTCGCCTTCTTCTGTTTGGTGCTCTTCGCGGAAGTGGCCGCCGCATGACTCGTTGCGGTCCAAGGCGTCGCGCACCAACAACTCTGCAAACTCCATGAAGTCGGCCACACGTCCGGCCTTTTCCAAGTCGACATTCATGGCAGCAGCATCTCCACGGATGACGAGCTCGCGCCAGAAGCGTTCGCGCAAGGAGGGAATTTCTTGAAGCAACTCTTTCAAGCCCTTTTCGTTACGTGCCATACCGCATTTATTCCACATGAGGAGGCCCAGCTCGCGATGGAAGCTGTCTGCAGTGCGGGAGCCGTTGATGGAGAGCAGTTTTTTGAGCCGTGCTTCTGCGTCGGCAATGGCTTTTTTGAATTCGGGGTGCTCAGCGGACAGTTTGGGTTGTTTGGCCGTCGCGAGGTAGTGTCCAATGGTATAAGGCAGAACGAAATAACCGTCGGCCAAACCCTGCATCAACGCGCTTGCGCCGAGGCGGTTGGCGCCATGGTCAGAGAAGTTGGCCTCACCGACGACATGCAAACCTGGGAGGTTGGACATGAGGTTATAGTCCACCCAGAGGCCGCCCATGGAATAGTGGACGGCGGGATAGATGCGCATGGGCACGGAATAAGGGTCTTCCCCGGTGATGGTGGCATACATGTCAAACAAGTTGCCATAGCGCTCGGCGATGACTTTTTTGCCGAAGCGGGCAATGGCGTCTGCGAAGTCGAGATAGACGCCGCGTCCGGCAGGGCCAATGCCGCGGCCCTCGTCGCACACCTGTTTGGCTGCACGAGAGGCAATGTCGCGAGGGCAGAGGTTGCCATAGCTGGGGTATTTGCGCTCCAAATAATAGTCTCTGTCAGCTTCTGGAATGCTTGCCGGGTTTTTGCCCAAGTCTTCTTTCTTTTTGGGCACCCATACACGCCCATCATTCCGCAAGCTTTCCGACATGAGTGTCAGTTTGGATTGGTAGTCCCCGGAGACGGGGATGCAGGTGGGGTGGATTTGGGTATAGCAGGGGTTGGCGAAGGCGGCGCCCTTGCGATAGGCGCGGATATTGGCCGTAACGTTGCAGCCTTTGGCATTTGTCGACAAATAGAAGACGTTGCCATAACCGCCTGTGGCCAAGACGACAGCGTCAGCCGCCCAGGCTTCCATGCGTCCGTTGGCCAGGTTTCGCGTCACAATGCCGCGTGCATGGCCGTCGACAACCACCAACTCCAGCATTTCGTGGCGGGGATACATTTTGACGTTGCCGGAGTGAATTTGGCGTGCCAGGGCTTGATAGGCGCCGATGAGCAGTTGTTGTCCTGTTTGGCCGCGCGCATAGAAAGTGCGAGAGACTTGTGCGCCGCCGAAGGAGCGGTTGGACAGGAGCCCGCCATATTCGCGGGCAAAGGGGACGCCTTGTGCCGTGCACTGGTCGATGATGCTGGTGGACACCTCTGCCAGGCGATGGACGTTGGCTTCGCGTGCGCGAAAGTCGCCTCCCTTAATGGTGTCATAGAAGAGGCGGTGGACGCTGTCGCCGTCGTTTTGGTAGTTTTTGGCTGCGTTGATGCCGCCTTGGGCTGCGATGGAGTGTGCGCGCCTGGGGCTGTCCTGGAAGCAGAAGGCGTCCACTTGATAGCCGAGCTCGCTTAAGGAGGCTGCTGCGGAGCTGCCGGCGAGGCCTGTGCCGACGACAATAATGCGAAATTTTCGTTTATTAGCGGGGTTAACCAGCATTAACTCCTGCTTGTGTTTGGACCACTGATGGGCCAATGGGCCGGAGGGTGCTTTGGATTCGAGTTTCATAGCTGGCCTCACTTAAACGATGCCGAAGAGAACGGCGAGGGGGATGGAAGCAAAGGCCAAACCCATGCCATAGGCGATGGCTTTTGCTGCGGATTGAAGAGCAGGCGTCCACGTTTTTCCCCAGAGGCCCAGGTGTTGGCATAGGCTATAAATTCCATGGGAGAGGTGGGAGGAGAGCAGGAGGACGGCGAGGAGATAAGCGCCTGAAATAAGCGGGTTGCTAAAGGCTTGCGTCATCATTCCATAGACGTCGACGGTGGTGACGGTTTGTCCGTTGACAAGCAACTGTGTCATGGGTTTTTGGCTGCAAAAGGAGAAGTGGAGGAGGTGGAGGGCGAGGTAGCTGAAAATCAGCAAACCGGACCAGATGGTCTGTTTTCCGGACCAACCTGCGATAAATTTTTTCCAATGTTTGGGGGCAGAGGGTTTGAAGGCATAGGGGACGGGGCGGGCGGCGGCATTAACGACGAAGTGGCTTCGGACAGCGAAGTAGACGTGCAGCGCGACGGAGAGCAAGAGTCCCCCCCTGGTAGCCCAAAGCAGGGCCGGCTGGGTATGCAGGAAATAGGCATAAGCGTTGATGGCATCTTTCCCGCCAAAAATAGCCAAGTTGCCGGCCATATGGCCGAGGATGAAGCCACTCATTATCAACCCGGAAGTGGCCATCGCCACTTTGGAGCCGACAGAAGTTTTCAAAAATTTTGCACATTCGCCAAAGAGTGTGGGGCGCTCTTCCAGCGAGTGGGCATTCGTTGCTTGGGACATCAGGCTCAACACCTCCCGGCGCATTGCGCCGCTAAGAGTGACGACTGCATATAACCAAAGAAACCAAGGAACCCGCTCAACCGTGGGCGGTGGGCCAAGAGACGTTTGGGGGCCAAGTGGCTTTTGCCCGACAGAGGCCCTCATACAGGAAAAAGGGGATTGAGGCGAGCAAGTCCTTATCCAGTTGGAATAATCCTTCGTCTGTGTTTTAGAGGCCGGGAGAGGTGTTGTTTTAACTATAGGCATTGTATTTAGAATTGGGTTTCAACCGATGAAAATCCACGAGTACCAGGCGAAGGAAATATTGAAGGCATGGGGGGCCCCCATACCGCGGGGTGGTTTGGCGCATACACCGGAGGAGGCTGGGCAGAGGGCGAGGGAGCTAGGAGGCGGGGTGGTGGTATTGAAGGCGCAAATTCACGCGGGTGGGCGGGGCAAGGCGGGGGGGGGGAGGGTGGTGAGGGGCCCGGAGGAGGCGGAGGCCGTGGCGAAGCAGCTTTTGGGCACGCGCCTAACAACCCAGCAAACGGGCCCTGGTGGCAGCCTCATACGCAAGTTGTGGATAGAAGAAGGCCTGGAGATAGCGCGCGAGTTTTATTTAAGCCTCATTTTAGACAGGGCCAATGGCCATTTGTGTTGGATGGCTTCAGCGGAGGGGGGGATGGACATTGAGGAGGTGGCCGCGCACTCGCCCGAGAAAATAATACGCAAGCACATGGACATGGCCATAGGCTTTCAGCCCCACATAGGCAGGAGTTTGGCGGCGCGTTTGGGGCTGAGTGGGGGTGCGGCCCAAAGTTTTTGCAAGGTATGCCGGGCGCTTTTTTTGGCCTACCTTGAGAATGACGCTTCCACCCTTGAATTGAACCCCCTGGTGTTGTTGAAGGGTGGCGACCTCATGGTTTTGGATTGCAAAATGGATTTTGACGACAACGCTTTGTTTCGCCAGCCGAAGTTGCTTGAGTTGGAAGACGAGCAGGAGAGTGGGCCGAGGGAGGTATGTGCGAAGGCAGCGGGCCTGGCCTACATTTCTCTGGAGGGGAACATTGGCTGCATGGTGAATGGTGCGGGCCTGGCGATGGCGACGATGGACGCCATAGGCCTAGCGGGGGGGAGGCCGGCGAACTTTTTGGACGTAGGGGGGAGTGCCGACAAGGCCAGAGTCAGCACAGCTTTCAAACTGATACTCGAGGATGCAGCCGTGAAGGCCGTACTCGTCAACATTTTTGGTGGCATTATGCGTTGTGACGTTATTGCCGAGGGCATTATTGCGGCGGCCAAGGAGATGGGTTTGAAGCTTCCCTTGGTGGTGCGTTTACAGGGAACGAATGTGGAGGAGGGCAAGGCGCTGTTGGCAGCGTCAGGGCTTCCCATTCTCTCTGCGGACAGTTTGCAGTCAGCGGCGAAGACAGCTGTTTTGGTTGCCCGACAATGAATAGCGAGGAGAAGTGAAGCGATGGCGTTTTGGCTGACAAGAGAGACGCGGTTATTGGTACAGGGCATAACAGGCGGTGCAGGGAGTTTCCATACGCGGCAGATGTTGGAATATGGCACACGCATTGTGGGGGGCATAACCCCGGGGAAGGGAGGCCAGAAGTGGGAGGGGAGGCTGCCCATATTTGACACAGTGGAGGGGGCGGTGAGGGAGACGGGGGCGAACGCGACGGTGTTGTTTGTACCGCCCGCCCATGCTGCCGACTCCATGATGGAGGCCATAGAAGCGGGGGTGCCCCTGGTGGTAGCCATTACGGAGGGCATACCCATTTTGGACATGGTACGCGTGAAGCGTTTTATGGAAGGCCGTCCTTCGCGGTTGTTGGGCCCCAACTGTCCTGGGCTGATTGCGCCGGGTTTGTCGTGCAAGATAGGCATTATGCCGGGATTTATTCACCGTCCGGGGCGAGTGGGTGTGGTTTCCCGCTCCGGCACTTTGACATATGAAGCTGTCTACAGTTTGACGGAGTTGGGCATGGGGCAGTCCATGGCGATAGGGATAGGAGGGGACCCTTTGAACGGGACGAATTTTGTGGATGTATTGGAGGCGTTTGAAGCGGACGAAGAGACGGACGCCATTATTATGATAGGGGAGATAGGGGGCAATGCCGAGGAGGTGGCGGCGGACTACATTCGCCAAAAGTGCAGCAAGCCGGTGGTGGGTTTTATTGCGGGCATGAGTGCGCCGCCCGGGAAGCGAATGGGGCATGCGGGGGCAATAGTTTCCGGGAGTCAGGGGACGGCGGCGGAGAAGGTGGTGGCGTTGAAGGCGGCGGGGGTGGTGATGGTGGATTCGCCGATGGAATTGGGGGTTAGGGTGAAGAAGCTTCTCGACAAGCGGGCCGAGGAAGGATAGCCAAGCGCTTTATTGAGTTTCAAACCGAAGGAGAATTTGCCATGGCACTAGAGAGAACTTTGTCCATCATAAAACCCGACGCTGTTGCCAAGAACATTATAGGAAAAATAGTGAGTCGTTTTGAGTCGCAGGGGCTTTTGGTTGTTGCCATGCGTATGCAGAAACTTTCTGCGCAGGAGGCGGAAGGTTTCTATGCAGAGCACAAGGGGCGCTCTTTTTTTGCGGACTTGGTGAAATACATGACTTCAGGGCCGGTTGTCCTCATGGTATTGGAAGGGGAGGGTGCGGTGGCGAAGAACCGGGAGATAATGGGGGCGACGGACCCGAAGAAGGCGGCGGAGGGGACTTTGCGCCGGGACTTTGCCGAGAGCATTGAAGCGAACGTTGTGCACGGCTCCGACTCAACGAGCAGCGCAAGTGTGGAGGTGAATTATTTTTTCCGTCAGTCAGAGATTTTCAAGAAGTGCTCGGGTGGCCGATGTGGTTGCAAGAGCTGATTCCCAAGCTTTCAATATGGCCACAGGGGAGGTTACAATGAGAATTTCCCTGTGGTTTTTTGTTTAGTTTCATACAGACGTTTATGCGCACAATACAATTATACGCGCAAAAATAAATATTCTTGGCCGTCCTTTCATTTGGCTGCTATCAAACACACGGGCTGGGGTTTGTGCTTATGAAAAGGATGAAGATTTTTTCTCAAAAACAAGCTCACGAGCATATGCCTGGAACCATGAAGAAGATAGAACAGAGGGGATAGATACAGATGTCGACAAGCCAGAGCAAGTCGGGTAAATTTTCAATTTTGTTGAGGTTTTTCCATTGGAGTGGTGTTCTCATCATGTTGGGCGTCTATGTGAGCTGTTGGATGCGCAACCTATATGAGAAGGGGACGAATGAGCGTATGCTGGCGATGCACCTGCACTTTGCGTTGGGTGTTTTGTTGTTGGCATGGTTGTTGTTTCGTTTGGGCGCCTATTTTTTCAGCACCAAGCCGCCGATAGTGCCTTCGCAGCCGGGGTGGCAAGCGGGGGCATTGAAGTTGATGCATGGGTTTTTGTGGGGGTTGATGTTGGTATTGCCATTGTCGGGGTGGATGATGGTGAATGCGGGAGGGAGGGCCGTCAAAATTTCGTTTTTGGGGATGGAGTTACCGACGCTTGTGCAGAAGAACGACACGCTTGCCAAAATGCTTGGGCAGGCGCATGAGGTAATGGCTTTGCTTTTGCTTATATTAATAGCAGGGCACACGCTGGTAGCCTTGTGGCATCATTTTTTCAAGAAGGACAATGCCCTTCGGCGCATGCTCTAAAGGGAGAGAGGGGAGGGGCCCAGCCTAAGGGGGGAGGCTGCAGGGCGTGGGCTTATGGAACTCACTCAACGTATTGTGTGCGGTAGGCCAGTTTTCCATTTTTGTATTCATAAATTCGATAGGCGGCTTGTCGTTCATATCGCCCGGAGACTGGCTCGGAAACGAACAGAGGTGTTTTCCCGAGAAAGTGCAGTTCTCCTCGATGGAAGTGCCCTGTTATTTCAGCGATGACGTTGTTGTCTTCGAGGAGTTTCATCCACTTCTGTTTTTTGTTTTCTGGCCAACCTGGGCGTAGCGCGTTGTTGTGAAAGTCTTCCACCGGTGGTTCGTGATGGAAAAGGATAACAGGTTTGCCGGCTGCCTTTTCCAGAGCTTTTTCGAGCCAAGCGAGGGGCTCATACTCATATGCTTGCTGGTCATAAACAAATAAAAAAACGACCCCCTCATATTCGGCGCTGCTTGAAAGCGCACCCCACCGGTTGATGAAGAACTGCGTGCTGTTGTTTTCCATCATGTCGTGGTTTCCAGGCAACACGTGCAAGGGTGCCGAAAGTTTTGAAAGCTCGGCCTTGGCTATGTTTTGAGTTTCACCTTGTTCAGCCAAGTCACCTGTGTGCACGACGCAAACAAGCGGGAGAGAAGAAGCGTTGAGTGCCTGAATAACTTGCTGCGTGCGCTGCTCTCCGTCATAAATTCCAATGTGTGTGTCTGTTATTTGCGCGAAATAGAAATGCGGGCCTGTTTCTGAATTCGTTTCTGGTGTGCAATGCCATAGAAGGAGGGCAATTGTCCAACTCCACCGCACCCATCCCCTAGGCGTTTTCGCGTTGAGCATAGCAACTCGCTTTCAAGTTTTCGACAAACCCATCAACGACATTTGGGGGAGCAGGCAGCTCCAGTGCATCCACCATTCTGTCTTCAAGGAGAGCAAAGCGCTCCATAACACAACTGAGTTGGCTTGCCTTGACGCACAGAAGGACGAGCGCCTGATGGTGTTCAAGCACGTGCTCCAAAAATTTGCTGTGGCCTTTGTCAAAGGCTTCGAGTTTGCCTATTGCGCAAAACAGCAAAAGCTCTGCGTCGCGCCCATCTTCTTCCATCCAGCGTTGTGTTGTTGCAAAACTGTCGTTGTGAAATACCATGGAGCAAAAAAGCTCTTCATTGGCTTCTTTGGCGACGGCGCTGTCAACAGCGAGGAGACTTCGCTCATGGCTATGAAGTCGAACAAGCTCATAGTATTTTTGGCCATGCTCATTCATGTGTTTGTGTTGCACAAAACCGGCGGTGCGAATTCCGGCGGCTTCTAACCGCGCAACAACCGACAAGGCCAGCGTCGTGTTTTCTGCGTTGTTTTCTGCCGAAATAAGCGCCCAACGTGCTGTTGTCATTCGAATATTTCCTCTAGGGTGAAAGCCTGGGGCCATTGAGAAGGTGAGTGCGGCAATTCAGAAATGCAAGCGCGAAGGCGGATGTTTTGAGCTCCATATTTGAATTGTACCTGAAGAGGTTGGGTTTCCGGATATGCCAGCAAGCGGTGGTTGAAAAAAGCGGCACCCGTGAGGGCCATGAGGGCTTCTGTTGTTTCGTCCATTCTATTCACAGAGACTTGAATGTCGGAATCTCTCAAATCTGCCTTTAGGAAGCGTGTTGCAACGAAGGCCATTGCCAAAACCCAACGGGTTTTTGGTTTCAATGCAATGGGCCCCATGAAATTTTCAAGGTCTCTCTCCATGCAAGCAACAAGGTGCGCATCCGCTATTGCCGTTGGCTGAGCTCGGTGCTTATGTCGCGCACAAAAAACACCATCCCAGCCTGGGCTATAGGGTTTTATGTCCACGAGAGGCGTGCCGTCGAGCAAGTCCAGTCTTTCGACTTCGAGGCACAAGCCTTTGCTCCCAAGCAGTGGAACCACTGTGAGAGAAATGGGGTTTGGGCGTGCGGGCGAGCGCGTTGAAAAAACGCCTCTGGTGGGTGCCGTTGGGTCTACTTTCATGGGGCGTGACTTGAGGACTTTTCTGTCTGCTTGATGCAAAAACCCCATGACGAGCAGGTGGGAATTGCTTTCAAGGCCGTCCAAGGCGTCGGCAAACTCCGCCTTCAACTCAAGTATAGCGGGGCCACCCGTTAGAGGAATTTCTTGACGGGTTTTAAATGCCGAGCGCACATAGCCGATGGGCAAAACGGAAAATGTTTCTGTCATAGGCTTTTCATTTTCATGCCAACCCAAAACTGCCGGCCGGCGTCAGGAAACCCATATTCGGTTTGATAGAAGGTGTCGAAGATGTTGGTGAGGCGTACATACAAAGAAAACCCGTCCCAGAATTTGCCTTCTACCCTCCCATCCCAAACGGTATAGCCTGTGAGTGTGCCCCACTGCAGAGTGGATGGGTGTTCAAAAGCCTGGCCTCCGACATAGCGAAAAGAAGTGGAGAGCTCGAGCCAATTCCAGGGAGTCGCAATGAATTCTGCCACGGCCTTGTGCGTGGGTCTATAGAGGAGATGTTTGCTCTGCCCTCCAAACTGGCGAGCAAACAGATAAGCATAACCGAATTCTGCACGAAACCATGGTGGAAATTTGACTTGTGCGGACGCCTCTGCTCCTGCAAGTCGAGCTTGGCGGATGTTTTGACGCTGGCTTAGGCCGGAGCCCAAATAAACCGCTTCAATGAGTTGCGACACTTCTGCATCAAACCCACTGAACTCCAAAGAGAGCCAACGAGTTGGACGCCAAGAAGCTTCGAGGTTGAAATGCCAGGCGCTCTCAGGTTGCAAATTTGGATTGGCTTCAAAGCTGCCGAATCCTCGAGAAAAGCGCTCTCTGAGGGTTGGAAAACGGTGGCGACGCGCCACGGTTGCTCCCAGGCTGACAGCAGAGCAGGGTTTATATTGAAGGAAGAGAAGCGGCCCAACAGCAAACGGTATTTTTGACTTTTCGCCGCGCAAGTCAATGGGAAATTCTGCGTCCATTTGAGCGCCAAGCGTTGCAGAAAATGATTCGGCGAAGCGAACACTCAACTCTGGAGCACCGGTGAACAAGAGGTGGTGAAATGGCTCAGGCTCTGTAGCGTCGGTGTGCCGCTCATAAACAATATTGACGAAGGCGCGTGCTTCGCTTGGAATGCCAAAAAACTCCGGCAACGGAGCGTGCAACTTCAAAATTAACCCGAACGAACGGTCATGAAACCAGCTGTGAAATGCGCGTGGCGAATTTTGTGTGCTGAAAGTGTTGTCGTCATAGCCGTCAAGGAGGTTGTCATAGAGTCTGGCATAAACAAGCTCCTCCACTTCTATTTTTCCTTGGTAGGCATGTTTGAGCGAGGCTGTCAGCCCTCGCCAGATGTTGAAACGCCAATAACGCAGGGTGTCGTCAATGGTGCTCATTGGGACACCCTTTTCACCATCGACGAAATTTGCCGACAGAGACAACTTTTGTTTTTCTGTCAAGTCTATGACGGCGGAGCTGCCCAAAGCCCAAGCTTTTCTGTCGCTGTTGATTCGGTTGCCTTTGGGTTGAAGAGGCGTTTCTTCGAAGCGGCGAGAAAGAGAAAACCCTTGGCTTTGCTCGCCACCGGCATAGAGTGTATAACCTCCGCTGTCGAAGCTTTTTGAATGCATGGCAAAACCGCGCCATGAGCCTGGCCAACCGGTTTCCAGGTGCCCTTGAATTGCAGGCCCATTGCCGGGACGCCGTGTTATGATATTCACTGTGGGGCCGAGACTTGTTGGGCCGAGGGCCAATGTTCCCGGTCCGCGGCTAACCACAATATACTCTGCGAGCTCTGACGGCATCATTCCAAGGTCGACTTGCCCGTCATAGGCGATGGAGGCAGGCGCGCCGTCAATGAGCACGGCTATCTGCTCTTGAGAAAACCCGCGAATGCTTCTGAAAATGCGCTCATTGCGTCTTCCGGTGGTTGCGTTGATGGAGGGGCTTTGCTCCAAAACACCGGCGACGGAGTGTGCACCCTGGCGTTCAATGTCGCTGCGGCGAAACAGACGTTCACTTGTCCCATTCGAGCCATATGGGGTTGCACGGACGACAGTCTCATATTTTGAAACCGCAGAGTTATCCTCGTCTTCTGAAGAGGGCGCTTGCTCTTGGGTGGGCTGTTTTTGCTTTTCTGAGAAAGGCATGTCCAAGCTGTCGGAGGGGCTTGAAATTTCATTGGGGGTTTCTATATTGACATCCGGTAAGTCAAATTGTTGAGCATGTGTTTTCGTTGACGCTGCCCACAGGAGCAGCGCCAACGAAGCCCACAACATGGCTTGTGGACGTCGGTACATATGTCAGTTTTCGACCTCAACCCAAATTTCTGCGATGTTGCTGACACGCATGCAGCCCGGATAGCCAAGAGAGGCATCCCAACTGAGGTTTCTATTCAAAGGGTTGATATAGCCCTGTTCAAGGGCAGCCTCGTCCACAGGCAAAAGACTGTTGCAGCTCTCTCTCGACGTTGGAGAGAAACCGTCATCTGCGACAAAATCAACCACCTGAAATTGCTTGCCGGGGAATGCCGCTTTCAACACATCCGAAAGCTTTATATGTTCCACACCGTTGAAGAGCTCCGTGTCAAACGCATTCCACGAAAGGGTGTTAACGTAGATGGTTTTTATAGACGTTCCAGGATTTTCTTCATTTATAGGCGTTCCAGGATTTTCTTCATTGCCTGGTTGCTTTTTGTCTTCAACCAAAATTTCCTCAACACTTTTGACAGACATGCAGCCGGGGTATTGCAGGGAGCTGTCCCATCGGAGGTTTCCTCTTGTCGGCTCAATATAACCCTGTGCAAGGGTGGGCCCAAACACAGGCAAAAGAGCCAAACAATGGTCTCTTGAGCTTGGCGTGAAGCCGTCAGCTGCGACAAAGTCAATTATTTGAAGTTCCTCAACAGTTTTGCCGGGAACAGCTGCAACCAACACTTCTGAAAGGCGCACATATGGAACGCCGTCAATGTCCGTTGTTGGGAGTTTTCCCAAGTCGACGGTATTGGAATTTCCACCATAAATAACCTGTATAGACTTGCCAGCGTCTGGCAAGACGTTGGTTGAAATGTTTGCAGTCTGGTCTTCACCGCATGCGCTGATGCCAAGAAAAACACTCCACAAAATAAGCATGAATACTCGTTGTTTCATTTTTTCAATTTCCTTTGGTGTGGGAGGTGGGGGGTGAAAAATTTGAGCGCATGGCGTGCAAATGCTTGCGGAGTGCTTCAATAAATTGGCTCACTTCATTTGGAGAAGCGTTTGTGGACACCTTCAGCGCGAATGACCCTATTCGTTTTGAAATTTCATGGGTGTAGTCTTCACGGACTGAAACGAGCAACGGGGGCGAAGGAGAGGGAAGTGTCAACCCCTGGAGGTGTCCTTCGCCTTTGGCTTCCAGGCGCCCAAGTTCGTCAAACACAACACAGTCCACAGAAGCAAATGAAGCATTGAGACGCGAGCGCGCCCAACGCCACCCTTCTTCTTCGAAGACAACGCCACTCTTTGTTCTTTGCGCAAAGCTGACAAGCTCACCGCTCGCAACATCGCAGAGTTGATATGCATTGCTTTTGCAAATTGCGGGTTGAATGATTCCACCCATGCGAAAACCCTCTGCACACAACTGTTTTGCAATGTTTTGAACGAGGGTTGTTTTGCCGCTTCCGGGAGGGCCGACAACCGCGGCAATGAAAGGGGGGACTTCCAGTGAGCGTGCAAGGAGCACGGCATGTTTCACCAACTCAACAGCAGCCCCATACATCATCCGCATCCGGGGGATGATGTTTTTGTTTCGGCCAGCCAATGGAGCAATACGGACTTGCTCGAAGAGCAATGGAATGAATCCAAAGGCAGCACTCAGCGCGTTGCCAAACTTGGCTAAGCCAATTTTGTGGATGGCCCTCTGCACATCCTTGTCCACAATGAGTTTGCTTGCCCACCCCATCAACGCGAACAGAAACAGGCCGCGAAAAACCATCAACAAACCTGCCTCAAGTCCGAATTTCGAAAGTTGGACAGGGCCAAACTCCCAATCCGCTTTGCCAAGCAAGAGGCCGCTGCCGAGCGCCATGAGGAGGGTTATAAGCCAGAAACGAGGTATCCACAGCCTGCGCAATTGCGGCCTGTCTGCCAACGCCAATGCCAAGAGCCAAAGTCCAGCTGAGAGGGCAGAAAGCTTGAAGTCACCCTTGAATTGCAAAACAATGCAGGCAACAGCAACCACACCCAGGAATGTGCGGCGACGCTTCATGGTGTTGCTCCAAGGGAACGCGCAGCGTCTTTGCCCACACACCAACCGAACAGGCCGCCAAGGGCTCCTATGCTTGCGATGATGCCAATGAAGGCCATGACAACCCACCATCCAGCATCTGCATGCCCCAACCATGCGTTTGCCTTTTGGAGCATGGCCACATAAAGCTCGACGGCAGTTGTTCCATAGAAGACGAAACCAGAAAGCAGTTTGTGGAAGACAGGCCAAACGGCTGCAAGCATTCCCGCCAGAATGGCGCAAACCACAAACCGCGAAGAGGCCAAAAGTGCCAACTCCACAAGCAACCCCTCAACGGTAATTCCAACCATCGGACCGAGGATGACACCACCCGGCGAGAGCGACTTGCACAAAGCCGCAATAAGGGCCGTTGCAATGCTGAGGCCTCGTTTGGGCACCACTTGCCTTTGGGCAATGAGAAGTGCAGCGCCGATGGAAGCCAAAATGGCACTCGAAAACGGAATTCTCAGTGTGTGAATAAACGAGCCGAGTGTTATTTCTACAGTGCCCCAGAGAGCTCCAAACGCAGCAGCTGTTGACCAGAACAGCGGAGTGGATGAGACAACTTGTCTGTTGTTTGGATTGTCTTGAGCACACACAATAGCGCTCTATATGTGTGCGTTTTTTTTGAAGTCAATCTTTTCGTCAAAATGTCAAGAAAGTTTGACTTTGTGAGACAAGAAAACAAGACATTATGACAAATAAATAAGACAGCTGGGCAGGGCAATGCGGCAACCATGGTTGACGGGGCGGGGAAAAAGGCTTCAAGCACGCCAGTGCCGTCTTCAGACGTCAATTTTTCTTGACATAGCGTCAAGTTATATATTGACATAATGTCTGTTTAATTGTTGGATTGGTTGTGAACACAATTGCCAGGTGAATTATGACGACTCCAAAAATGATAAACAGGTTGCGTGAGCAGCGGTTGGCAAATCAACTCAGTCAATTGGAGCTTGCAAAACGAGCGGGGATTTCGCGTCAAACGCTTATTTCAGTTGAAGCCGGCGACTCCATTCCGAAAATGGACATTGCTTTGCGTTTGTCAGCGGTGCTTGGGGTTCGTGTTGAAAATTTGTTTTGCTTGGAAGAGAGCGTTTCTGTTGTCCAGGCCACACTTGCCACAAATTCCAAACCAGCTTTTGGCCAGGAGTCGCGTGTTGTTTTGGGCGAAATAGAGGGACGCTGGGTTGCTCATGCAATTCCGGTTTGTGACGTCTTTGGGCAGGTTGCCGATGGCTTCGTTCAGAAGATTCCTTCGCATTCCAAAAAAATCAACGTCGAGTCGATTGGAAACCTTGAAGTCGCACGACGACAGTTGCTTGTCATGGGATGTGCACCTGTGCTGAGCCTTCTGGCCGCGAGGTTGAACAGAGAGTCAGCCGGTGTCCGTCTCACTTGGATTCAAGGCTCCAGCGAAAATGCGCTCGAAGCGCTTCGTCGTGGTGAGGTGCATGTTGCAGGCATCCATTTGTTCGACGAATTCTCCGGACGATATAACCTGTCTGCGGTCCGCAAATATTTTCCGAGAAACAAAATGCTGCTTTTGAATTTTGTTTCTTGGGAGCAAGGCATTGTGATTGCTCCAGGCAATCCCTTGAAAATTCGAGCGGTCACCGACATTTGCCGTCCCAAAGTCCGTTTTGTCGCACGAGAAGCAGGCTCCGGTGCGAACGAATTGCTTGAACGTTTGCTGCGCGGTCATCGCACACGTGCAGCAGAGGGGGGGAGTTTTGAGAAAGTTGCGCGAGGGCATATGGAAGTCGCCCATGCCGTTTCCGTTGGGGCAGCGGATGCTGGAATTGCCATCCGCGGTGCGGCCCTTGCATATGGCCTTGACTTCATTCCGCTTGCTCAAGAGCGGTTTGACTTTGTCTTCCCTCGAGAGTTGGCAAAGGACTTGCGCATGGAGCGCCTTGTCAACGTTCTTGGGAGTCGAGCTTTTCGCCGAGAGTTGGATTTGGTGGGTGGGTATTCAACCAAATATACGGGACAGCAGCTCGAAGACACCCCTGTAGATTGAGGTGAAGGCTTCGCTGCCCCCTCTCGACGTTTTTTCCAAAACAAAAAAGCAGGCCCGGTGAAAACCGAGCCTGCTTTTGTTTCATAAACCCATCAGCCATGGCTTAGTTGGGAACACACTCGCATCTCCTTCTGTCGGAGACACAATGGCTTCCTTGTCCGCAACCGCCACAGTCAGCGGGGCAGACACAAACGTCGGTTGAAAGCTCGCACGAGCGCAAGCCCCTGCAATAGTCAACCGCGTTGGCGTCAAAATGGATGTCATATTGACATGGCAGCTGCGTTCTGTCGGTGCTTTCCCATGCGCGATAGGAAATGGCCACTTCGGTATGGTTTTCTGGGCGGCAATCCCCAAAGAAAGTGACTGCCTGCGCAATACCGTCGTAGTCAAAACCATGTTCTCGGCTGCGTTGAACATTGGAGCCATTGCAAGCACCACCCGCTGACACTGGTCTCTCTGGGGTTTGAATGGCCACACGCAGCGAAGCACCGAGGAACGGTTTTTGCGTCACCAGGCCTCCTCTGCCGATGGCTCCTTCCACAATGTCCCTCATGGTATTTGCAATAGCAGCCTCACTTTGGATGGATGCCAAATAGCCGCCGGTCTCTTCCACAACACGTTGAATGCGTGTGGTGGTGCCAGCAGCAACTATGTTACCGCCACCACAATTCGCACCTGCCGGACAATAAATGGCATTTACCTGAATGGTGATGTTGGGGCGAACGGGAGACACAACAATGGGAGCTCCATTGCCTGTAGTTGTCGTATTGACTGTCGTATCTTCTCCTCGGAAGAAGCGGACAAAATTCTGAATATTCTCCCAATAGCTTGAGGCTCCGCTCGAATGGTACAACGTCCTCGTTTGGTCTTCCGTATCGCTCAATATAACCACAATAACTTCTGAATTTGCTCGAAGCTGAATGCGGGGGTCCGCATTGGGGGCATTCATGTTGATGAGAGCCAGGCGTGCAGCACCCAACATGCCTTCGTAAGCAGAACCACTGTTGCCAAGCCAGCAGCCACCGCTATGTCCGACGCCTGTTGCGTCAGGAAGACAGGCCACATCTCGAGACAATACACATGAGCAGCCATGCGTCACGAGATTTGAATCTGAACATGCTATGCTTGTGCTGTCGCTTCGTCTACAATAGTTGTTTTGAGTCAACCAGGCTTGGAATTCACCAACATCCCTCGTGAAGCCGCGAATAACACGCCTGTTGTTGTTGTTGCCATCCGTGGCAGCAGAAACGGTGGTGTGATAGTCAGACGACACCAGGGCCACACGCCAGTCCAGGTTGCTGTTGTTTAAGGCTGCCGCCATAGTGTTGCCAGCCATACCCAAGCGGCCTTGCAAATCCGACATGGAGCTGGAGTCGTCCACAACAAAGAGGATGTCCACCTCTCTTCGAACAACTTCCCCACGCTCGCACTGCACGACAGTTCGGTCAAAATAACGCGCCAAAGCAGCACCTCCGGCCACGTCATTCAAGCCGAAGAAAGCAGGAGTTCCAGCCACATTGTTGTTGTCAAGCGCAACGGCCATCACAACAACCACTTCACCATCCGCGCGAAGCACATATTGGGCGTTGACATATTGCCTGTTTCCGACATTGGCGCCACTGGTCAAGCTGCCCGTCCCTCCACCCAAAAGACGTGTAGCAATGTCGTTGACACGAGCTGCCGGACTCATGTTGCCCGAAATCTCAAAAGAGACACTCAACGCATTGTGTTCTGGTGGAGGTGGAGGTGCATCCCAAGAGTCGAAAGTGCCTATGGTTGCAGAATCAGCTCCTACGAGACTCTGAGCTTGAGCCCTGGCCAAATTTCGCAACATATTCAAATCGCTCACAGCACCGATGTTTTGCCAGCTCACATGCCGCCAGGCCACAAAGGCAACATTCCTAGGCAAATCAACACCCATGAGGCCACTGGTGTTGCCTCGCTGAATGTCGACATAGTTGTTGGCAAAACCCATGGGCAAACCCAGTGCCAGCTGTGCCGCCAAATTCCGTCGAATGTCAACCGGAACCAAGTTGGTCGCAGAGCAAGCAGCTTCCACCACTGGGTCAACAATGTCGAACACATTCGGGTTGGTTTCTCCTGGGTCAACGCGGCCATTTTGGTTGGTGTCCTCAACTCCGTCCAGCATGCCATCTCCGTCCGAGTCGGGGTTGAGGGGGTCGGTCGGGTTATTCGGAGGCTCAGGCAATTGAGGGAAGGAGCCTGCACAGGATGAATCTGGCGAAAACTGACGTCCCAATTCAATTCCATCCAAAATACCGTCATTGTCGGTGTCGGGGTCGTTGGGGTTGGTTTCTCCTAAGTCAAAGACACCATTGCCGTTCGCGTCTTCTTCACCATCTGTGAGCCCATCGCAGTCAGTGTCTATGCGCAAGGGGTTGGTTTTGTTTGTCGGGCTTGGAGGCAATTGGGCATAACGGTTTGCACAAAGCGGGTCTTGCAAAGAACCATACCCAACTTCAACTCCGTCTAAAAGACCATCACCGTCGGTATCGGAATTGAGCGGATTTGTCCCTCTCAATCTCTCATTCCAATCCTCAAGCCCATCACAGTCCATGTCCCTGTCGTCGTCAGCGTCGTTTGGTATTCGGCACATGCCATTTAGGCAGACTGTACCAGGGAGGAGGCAGGGGGTTTGGCTGCAGTCGGCGGGCCCCGGTATTTGGCAGCTGCCATTGGCACAGGACTCTTCAGGCAGGCAGGCAGGGTTGCACTCACCAGGGGTTTCTATTTGGCAGATGCCAGCCACGCAGATTCTCCCAGAAGGACAATCGTTGTCATGCTCACACGCAATGGGCCCTCGGCAAACGCCACCAATGCAGGACTCTCCAGCAACAGTACACTGCGTGCCATCGCCCACTCCGCATGGGACGTCCCCTGGGTCTCTACAGAGACGCTGATAACAAATGCCGTTGTTGTTATCGCAGAGTGTGCCGTCGGCTTCGTTTTCACATTGCCCTATGGGCCCAATTTCGCACCCAGGTATGGCCAGGTTGCAGAGCTCTCCTGTTGGACACTGCGTGCCACCCAGCGCGCATGGGACGTCCCCTGGGTCTCTACAGAGACGCTGATAACAAATGCCGTTGTTGTTATCGCAGAGTGTGCCGTCGGCTTCGTTTTCACATTGCCCTATGGGCCCAATTTCGCACCCAGGTATGGCCAGGTTGCAGAGCTCTCCTGTTGGACACTGCGCGCCACCCAGCGCGCATGGGACGTCATCCGGGTCCCTGCAGAGGTTCTGATAGCAAATGCCGTTGTTGTTGTCACAAAGTGTGCCGTCGGCGACGTTTTCACATTGCCCTATGGGCCCAATTTCACATCCAGGTATGGCCAGGTTGCAGAGCTCTCCTGTTGGACACTGCGTGCCACCCAGCGCGCATGGGACATCATCCGGGTCCCTGCAGAGGTTCTGATAGCAAATGCCGTTGCCATTGCAGACTGTGCCGTCGGCGACGTTTTCACATTGCCCTATTGGCCCAATTTCACATCCAGGTATGGCCGGGTTGCAGAGCTCTCCTGCTGGACACTGCGTGCCACCCAGCGCGCATGGGACGTCATCCGGGTCCCTGCAGAGGTTCTGATAGCAAATGCCGTTGCCATTGCAGACTGTGCCGTCGGCTACGTTTTCACATTGCCCTATGGGCCCAATTTCGCACCCAGGTATGGCCGGGTTGCAGAGCTCTCCTGCTGGACACTGCGCGCCACCCAGCGCGCATGGGACGTCATCCGGGTCCCTGCAGAGGTTCTGATAGCAAACGCCGTTGCCATTGCAGACTGTGCCGTCGGCTACGTTTTCACATTGCCCTATTGGCCCAATTTCGCACCCAGGTATGGCCGGGTTGCAAACTTCTCCTGCTGGGCACTGCGTGCCATCGCCCACTCCGCATGGGACGTTTGTTGGGTTTGTGCAGACGCTCTCATAGCAAATTTGTGCACCAGGGCACTCGTCGTTGTTGCTGCACGTGGCAGACCTTAGCTGCGGTTGGCAAGTGCCCTCTGTGGCACCTGGCCCTTCAGGCACGCACTCGCTGCCCTCACTACAGTCCGCGAGGCCCACCACACACTTGCTCCCATCAATTCGAATGCCGCCCACATTACAAGCCATACCTATGCCCACGAGCATGGTTAGGCCCCACAGTTTCCGTATTTTCATCATTTTCCCTTCATCATCCGTCCTCTCGGCCAGAAGACGGATGCCAGTGTATTCAAAAATTCGACCTTTTACAAGCATGCCGGCCCCATACCGGCCCATATTCGAAGCGGATACCCGCCAAACCTTGCGGAGTTTATGCCCTCTTGGCCCCTAGGGTTGTTGGCCCAACGCAACAACGAAAAACCGCTGGCCAAAGGGTGGGTTTCCAACGCCTGAATGTTGACGGCCCCCCCCCACAAGCTCTATTTTCTCCCCCCTGTCCAGAGGGAGAGATGCAAAATTACTTTCAAACGTTGTTGGAGCAGGCCAAACAGGAGATAGGGGAGGGGGTGTCCCCGGCACAACTCGAGGCCCTGCGTATAAAATACTTGGGGAAGAAGGGAGCCATCTCCCAGGGTTTGGCCCAAATGGGGAAAATGCCCCAGGAGGCGCGCAAAGAGGTGGGGGTGGTGGCCAACCAGGTGAAGGCCGAGGTGGAGGCCCTTTTGGCAAGCGCCATGGAGCGTGCCGAAGACTTGGCCCTGGAGGCTTCGCTGAAGGGGCCGAAGGTGGACATTGGCCTACCAGGTCGCCTTCGCTCCCACGGGCACCGCCACCCCGTTAGCCAAACCATGGACGACATTGTCGACATATTTATAGGCATGGGGTTTGGGGTGGAGGAGGGCCCCGAGGTGGAGCTCGACTGGTATAATTTTGAGGCGCTGAATTTTTTGGAAAACCACCCCGCGCGCGACATGCAGGACAGTTTTTATGTCCACCCGAAGGGTTTTGCCGAGGACATAGGGCCGATGGTTTTGCGCACGCACACTTCGCCTGTGCAGGTGCGTACCATGCAAGCCCACCCTCCCCCCATACGCGCCATTATGCCTGGCCGCGTATACCGGCGCGACTTTGACATAACGCACACGCCGATGTTTCACCAGGTGGAGGGGTTGTTTGTGGACAAAGACGTCAGCATGGCGGACTTGAAAGGCACCCTCAACGCTTTTTTGCGTGCGTTTTTTGGGCAGGAGGTGAAGACGCGGTTTCGCGCGAGCTTTTTCCCGTTTACGGAGCCTTCTGCCGAAGTCGACATTAGCTGCGTTATGTGCGAGGGCGCAGGCTGTCGCGTCTGCAAAATGAGTGGGTGGCTTGAGATTTTGGGTGCGGGCATGGTGCACCCGAATGTGCTTTTGGCCGCAGGCTACAACCCTCAGGAGGTGACGGGTTTTGCCTTTGGCATGGGCGTAGAGCGCACGGCCATGTTGCGCTATGGCATGGGGGACTTGCGCTCCCTGTTTGAAAACGACATTCGTTTTTTGGCCCAATTTTGAAGAAGAAAAGAAGCTGGAGGGTTGAGTTATGAAAGTGTCCATGAAGTGGTTGTCAGACTATGTCTCTTTGCCGGCAGGAATAGGGCCGGAGGTATTGGCAGAGCGTTTGACTTTGGCGGGCCTGGAGGTGGAGGGGGTGGCCCACACGGGGGCGGGCCTGGAGGGGGTGGTGGTGGCCCAGGTGGTTTCCCTGGAGAAGCACCCCAACGCCGACAAACTCAGCCTCACGCAAATAGACTGTGGTGAGGGCGCCTTGCTGCAAGTGGTATGCGGCGCCCGCAACTTTAGGTGTGGCGACAAGGTGGCCCTGGCGAAGGAGGGGACAACACTCCCCGGCGGCACGCGCATTTCCCGCGCCAACGTACGCGGTGTTGAGAGTTGCGGCATGTTATGCTCCCCCAAGGAGTTGGGCCTGTCCGAGGAGGGGGAGGGCCTGTTGTTGTTGGAGGGTGGGCTTCGCGTGGGGGAGCCATTGGCCAAGGCCCTCGAGTTGGACGACGTTATATGGGAACTCAACATAACGCCGGACAGGCAGGACGCCCTCAGCCATTTGGGCATAGCCCGTGACGTTGCGGCGCTTTTCTCCTTGCCTTTGCGTTTGCCGGAGGGGGTGCAGGCGGAGGAGAAGGCGAGCGCCACACACCCCAGCGGGTTTGGCATAGACATACGTGCGAAGGAGCGCTGTATGCGTTATGCAGCCTGCATGGTGGAGGGCCTCCACCCGGCCCCCTCCCCCCAGTGGATGCGCAGGAGGCTTGAAGCTTGCGGCATTCGCTCCATAAACAACCTTGTGGACGTTACCAACTACGTCCTCCTCGAATATGGCCACCCCCTGCATGCTTTTGACGCAGACAAGTTGTCCGCCAAGCAGATGGTGGTGCGTTTGGCCCGGGAGGGGGAGGTGTTGACGACATTGGATGGGAAGCTGCGCCAGTTGTCCACGGAGGATTTGTTGATTTGTGATGGGGAGCGTCCTTTGGCATTGGCGGGGGTGATGGGGGGGAAGGACACGGAGGTGGGCGAGCAAACCTGCCGGGTGTTGTTGGAGTGTGCCCTATTTTCTCCCGCGCACATACGCAAGACAGCCAAGCGCCACGCTTTGCAGACAGAGTCCTCCTACCGTTTTGAGCGTGGCGTAGACGTTAGCCAGATGCAGACAATATTGAGGCGGGCGGCCAAACTTTTGGCCGAGTTGGGGGGCGGCAAGCCCGTGGGGGAAATTTTTGAAGCCTACCCAACAGTACAGCCTTTGAGGGTGGTGCCTTTGCGTGCAGCCAAGCTTCGCCAGTTGTTGGGGTGTGAGGTAGCGCAGGGGGAGAGGGAGCGTATTTTGGTGGCCCTGGGGGTGAGGAAGCAAAGTGAGGGACTCTATGAAATACCGGCTTCTCGTGGGGACATAGAGAGGGAGGAGGATTTGATAGCCGAGGTGGCGCGTATTTATGGTTATACCCACCTCCCCGCCTCCCCCCCGCGCATGTTGGGCCCTGCGCGGTTGCCGACGGAGCTTTTTTGGGAGAGGCGGGTGCGCCAGTTGTTGTGCGGCATGGGCCTGAGTGAAGTTGTCAACTACTCCTTTGCAGACCCCTCCCATTTGAAGCTTTTGGGAATGGGAGAGGCCCCTGTCTCATTGCAAAACCCCATGAGCATAGAGATGTCGGTTTTGCGCACGAGTTTATTTCCCGGGCTTTTGCAGAACATAAACCGAGCGAAGCGTCACCAGGCGGAGTCCGCTGCATTGTTTGAGGTAGGGCGCAGTTATTTTTCTCGTGTTGAAGGAGGAAAAGGCAGGGTGCCCCCTGCGTTGGAGCGTCGCGAGCTAGCGGGTGCCCTATGGGGTTTGCGTACGGGGAAACGCGCATGGACTTCAGCGGCAGAGGACTATGACTTTTTCGACATAAAGGGCATGATAGAGTCTCTATTGGGGGCGTTGAAGGTGGAGGGTGTGCATTTTGAGCCGATGGAGGGGGCCTGCTACCACCCGAGGGCGGGTGCTTCTATTTGGGTGGGGGGAGAGGCCATAGGCAGCCTTGGGGAGATACACCCGCGTGTGGCCAAGCGCATGGATGTGCCCCCGAATGTGTTTTTATTTCAGTTGGAGTTTGGGAAGTGGATGCGCCATGCTTCCAAGCAGCCGCGCAAATGCGTGTTGGGTGAGCACCCGGCCGTATTGAGGGACTTGGCGGTGGTATTGCCGAGGGAGTGCAGCTATGAAACCGTGGTGAAGTTGATAGAGAAAGCGGGTGCGCCTTTGTTGGAAGAAGTCCAACTTTTTGACGTCTACTTTGGCAAACCCATTCCCGAAACACAGAAAAGTTTTGCCTTTGCCTTGCGCTATAGAAGTCTCCAGCGAACCTTAACAGATACGGAAGTAAACCAGGCCCACGAGAAAATTATTGAAGAAATTTCAACAGTTTTAGGTGGGCAGTTGCGTGCCTAGTTTGCCTGTTTTGGGAAGTTTTCAAGGGATGGAGACATTTTCCACAAAGCCGCTGTTGACATAGGGAGCGCGCTCTGTAAGTTATTGAATTATGACGAAAGCAGACATTATTGAGAGTGTTTACGAGCGCGTAGGCTTCTCCAAGAAAGAATCCGCAGAGATTGTCGAATATGTTTTCGACTTGTTGAAGAACGCGTTGGAGAGAGGCGAGAAAGTGAAAATTTCTGGCTTTGGCAATTTCCAAGTCCGTTACAAAAAGTCGCGGATAGGGAGGAACCCTCAAACGGGAGATGCGTTGGAGATAGCGTCTCGCCATCGCTTGACGTTTCGCCTCAGCCAGGTGTTGAAAGGAGAGTTGAATACGAAGGCTTTGGGCGAGGCGCCCGCGAGTGTGCCCTAATTTTCATTCCGTATTTGACTTTAGGTGTTGAGCTGGGCATAAGGGCGCGGTTGTGGTGTTTCGGGGCGTGGCGCAGCCTGGTAGCGCACTTGCTTGGGGTGCAAGTGGTCGCTGGTTCAAATCCAGTCGCCCCGACTAGGAGAAACGGGAGGTTAGCCGAATGGCTGGCCTCCCGTTTTTGTGTCAGGTGGGCTTGCTACCCAGGCGAGCCAGGTAGCAAGTCGGTTCCGCCGGCGGCCGTTCAACTCTTCGGTATTGGCCACTGCCCACCGCGGGCGGCTTCTGCCCGGACCGAAGCGCGCAGGCGCGGTGAGCGCCTGCGTTCGCGTGAGTTGCTACCGAGTTATTCTGCTGATTCCGAGACTCGGGGAGCAGCAAGGAAGCGGGGGGAAATAGGCAGACCTCGAGTCGGGCGCGGAGTTGTCACAAATATCTCTTGACGGTCAGGTTGCGCGTGCTATTCGGTGTTACGTTTTTTAAAATCGTAACACTGCGCATTGGACGCGAAGGAGGAACCAAATTGAAGCTGCTTGGAAATTCGACACTGGTGATAGCCCTGTTCGTTGGAACACTGTCAGCATGTGGTGATGAGGAAGGTACCGCTCTCGTCAAAATCAAGAACGACTTCAACAACCCCGAGGCGTCCTTCCAGCCTCCCTGGACCATCTGCAAGTCGTCTTACCTCGGCGTTGAATTCGGCAAACTCGGCGTTGGCGAGACCAGTCAGGAGCATGAGCTCACCCCAGGGCTCGACTACGTGCTGATGGTTGCCGCGTGGAATGACCCAACCTGCTCTCCTGAAAACGCGCTCCCCATCGCCAGCAAAAACGAGGAAGAGGTCGTCGACGGCCAGAGCCGTACCGTTTCTATCGGTGTGGCGAACCACCAAGGAGCCTGTCCGCCCGAGGGCGTCGCGCCGATTCCCGAGGCCCAGTACAACCGCATCCTGCAGCTCTGGCCCGAGTTCAACTTCAGGCCCTACGCCGAGCGGAGGCAAAACGCGGAATGCCTGTAGCACTCACGTTGTCGCAGAAGCGATTGTGCTCGCTGTTGTCGTTGATCTTGGCTGGCTGCGACCTCGCATACCCGGAGGTCGTGGTCGTGAACGGGACCCGAGAGCAGCTCCAGCTTCGCAATCTCAGCCTCAACGGCTGCGTCTGGAACGCCGTGCTCGCCTACGGCGAGGCCTCCTCTTCCGGCCGCTGTCTGCCCGGGATGGATCGCGTCCACTTCGAGAGGTTCGACGTTGGTGGCTATGCGAGTACCAGCAACATCCCGACCTGGTTCAACTACCAAACGCTGACGGTCCACCGCGTCGACTATGGCGGTTTCTACGTTATCGAGATCACGGCCGACGACATGGAACAGGACTTCTCCGTGCCTGGCCCCTACGGCCATTGAGGGAACTCCCGGTGAAGGTGATCGTCTTGCTGTTCACGCTGTCGGCGCACGCGCAGGTTGACGTCGAAAATCTGGACGAGCCACCCTCTGACCCGCGACAAGAAACCGTGGTTTTCGGCCGTCGGTCTCTCTCACGGGATCAGACGCAGGACGCGACCCATGTGGATGGGCAGCAGCTCCGCGACAGCCCGCGACACAGCACCTTCGAGGCGCTCTCGCAGCAGGCCGGCGACCTCTACGTGCCCGGCCGCGGCACGATGCACGGAGTGGCCAACGGCGCCTCGGGCGGCATCCATATCCGCGGTCTCGGCGGCAGTCCCAACTCTCAGGTGCTGGTGGTCGAGGACGGCGTGCCCGACTACCAGGGCGTTTTCGGCCACCCCATCCCGGACGCTTACACGCCGTTTCTCATCGACGACGTGTTGGTGGTGAAGGGCGGCGATTCGGTCTTGTACGGCAGCAACGCCATGGGCGGCGTCGTGGTCATCCGAAGCCGTTGGCGCGAGCGCGAGGGCTACGAGCTTATGAGCGACTCGGCCTACGGTAGCTACTCGACGCTGCGCCAGGCGGTCTCGGCGCTCGGTCGCTTCGACTCGTGGGATATCGCGGGCGCCGTCCAGGCGATGTCCACCGACGGGCACCGCCAAGGTGCGGGCGGCAACTCCGTCGTCGCGCATACCGCCGCCCGATACCGCTTCACGCCGGACCTCAACCTGACCATCAGGAACAAGGCCATCCACCTCGCGGGCGCGGACCCGGGCACCGTCACGCACCCCTTCGCCGATCACTGGTACGACGTCTGGCGCAACAACGCCTCGCTCCAGCTCGCCTGGAAGCGCGGTGGTGTGCGCGTGACCGTCACGCCCTACTTCAACTTCGGAGTCCATCGGCTCTATGACGGCTTCTACTCGGCCGACTACGTTGGCGGCGGCAACGCTGAGCTTGAGCTGAAGCTGCACCGTACGACCGAGCTGCTCCTCGGCATCGGCGCGGAGTACGTCGACGGCGAGGTCGAAAATCGGATCACCGGCGAGCGTTCCGGTGTTCGCGGGCACACGGACGTGTCGTTCTACAACCAGCTCACGTTCCGCCCCACCGGCCGCTTGAGTCTCGTACTCGGAACACGCGCGCTCTACAGCTCAAGCTACGGCTCGGTCTTTCTCTACAAGGGCGGCGCGAACTTGCGCATCGTCGATGGCCTGCGCGTCCACATGCGGGTGGCGCGCAACTATCGCCAGCCCACGCTCCGTGAGCTGTATCTCCCGTTCCCGACTGCGAATCCCGATCTGCGGCCCGAGTATTCGCTGAACTGGGATTTCGGAGCCGGCTACAACTCGGAGCATTTCGAGATTTCTTTCTCGGGCTACCGCACTGAGGCCAACGACCTGATCAGATTCTTCGGCGTCTGGCCGAGTGCCGAGGTTGTCAACATCGGGCACGTCGTAATCTGGGGCGTAGAGGGCTCAGTCGGGCTCAAGAAGCTCGGTCCGGCCTCGTTGTTCGTCACCGGGAACTGGCAGGACGTCGGCCGCTACACGCGCCAGAACCCGAACGCCAAGCTGAACTTCACGCTTGATGTGGGGCACGAGATAGGAGCGCACTTCTTCGGCGGCAGCGTGAGCGGCGAGTGGGTCCACAGACTCTTCATGGCTGACTACTCCCGCCAGCCCATCGATGACGTCTTCGTGATGGATTTGGCGCTGCGCTACCGATACGCGTCGGTCGGTCGCGACTTGACGCTCGAGCCCTATGTGTTCCTGCGCAACTTCCTCGACCGGCGCTACGCCTACGTCGAGGGCTATCCGATGCCGGGTTTCAACGTCCTCGTCGGGCTGAAGGTCGGGCTTTGAGATGAGCCAACGCCTCTCACCACGCGAGCTCGCGTACTGAGGTCTGTTTGGTGCGGCGTTGTTGCTCCTGTCCGTGCTGTTTCATCTGTTGCATCTCGGACGCGTCTATCTGCCCCTGTGCGCGCTGCCGTTCTTCGTGCGGCCGATACTGGTAGCGATCACCGCGGTGCTCGTCCCCTTGCTGTCGGGAGCGGTGACCGGTATGCCGCCATGCTATCCGCCGATCGCCGTGTTCATGTCGATCGAGCTCGCGGTGATGGCAGGCCTCATCGCGTGCTGCATGCATCGCTGGCCGAGGGCGAACGAGTGGCTCGTGTTGATTTCCGTGCTGCTCTTAGGCCGTGTGTTGTATGTCGCCTTGGTCTACGGTTTCTCGCTCGTCATCCAGTTGCCCGCGGGCTTCATGGCAGGCCTCTCGTTCGTGGGTGGTTGGCCGGGAATCATCTCCTCATGGCCGTCGTGGTGTCGCCCATCGTGAGGCTAGAGCGGTTTTGGTTTAGTCCTAGACGCTTTTCCACTCCAGCTAGCAGGAGAGAGATGGTTTTGAGCATATGCGCTTAAGCAGAAACCGCTCTAGGACGCAGGACCCGTGAAAGGAGCACCGAATGACCTCGAATCCGAGAGCCGTCTTCTTCGACGGCATTGCAGAGAAGTGGGACGGATGGGAAGATTTCGCCGCATTGGAGCGCAAGCTCGCGGCCGGCCTCGATGAACTGGGCGTGCGCGCGGACGAGCAGGTTGTTGATGTCGGCTGCGGAACGGGCAATCTCACGCGAGCGCTGCTCGCAAGGCTGTCTTTGGTTGGCCGCGTGGTCGGCGTCGATTTTTCTCAGCGCAAGGTCAACGACGTGCGTGTCTCATGGCACGTCGAAGACGCACGGCGACTGCTGCTCGCCGACGCCTCGTGCGATCGGGTCATCTGCTACTCGGTCTGGCCTCACTTCGAAGATCGCGACGCGGTCGCGGCCGAGTTCAACAGAGTTCTCAAGCCAGGCGGCTTGCTCCATGTCTGGCACCTCGCCTCACGGCAGAAAATCAACGAAATCCACGCGGGCGCAGGTGAGGCGATCCGTTGGGACATACTGCCGTCTGTCGAGGAAACCGCTGCACTGCTCGCGACAGCAGGCTTGCAGATCGCGACCTCGCGCGAGTCCGACGCGGATTACCTCGTCACCGGCGTGAAACCGGCATGCGCACCTCGCTCCATGACATCTGGGGATCGGGCCACGGGCTGGTCAGGCGCGCTGCTCCTCAGACCCGTCTCGTCGCGGGGAGCGCGATTTTTTCCGCGTGCATGGTTTCGAATGGAACAACGCGCGCCGGATCGTTGTGCGCGACGATTGTCACCGCCGTCTGGGTGCTGCTGTGCCGCCCGTCGTGGAGGAGTTTGCGCAACTGCGTGTTTCTTGGGTTTGTGCTGTTCTTGCCGTACTTCCTTCTGCTACCGCTCCTGTCGGACGCCCCCCAAACGGCCGATGGCAACTGGCATCATGCGCTGGCGGTTCCGTGGACCATCCTGCTCAGAGGACTCTGCGGGATGGTCGTTTGCATGGCCACGCTGACCTCGTTGACCGAGACCGACCTGCGCGAGGCGCTCCTACGGTTGTCCGTGCCGGGCATCGTCTCGGCCATCCTGATGTAGATCGTCCATCAAATGGCGACGCTGTTCTATGAGACCCGGCGAGAAACAGAGCGTGTCGCTGACGTGCGTGGAGAGGGTGCGCCTGAAGCCGTGCGGCGTCGTGCGTGGGATTTTCAGCAACGGCTCTGGCCTTCTTTCCGTTCGGGCTTCCACAAGCGCACCATTGCGCGACCCAAGGCTTTGTCCGGCAGACACTTCGTTTTCGATTGCGCCGAGGCGAACATCCATGGGGCCGGCTTTCCGCCCTCGTCCAGCACCGGCTCCTCGTCGGCGCGAGCTTGCGTAGGTGCTTCAGCGCGCGTGGAGAGCGACACAACGTAAGTCTCGGCGCTCTTGGCTTGGGCGAGGGCGAGGGTGAGCTTCTGGTTTTCGGGGCGGACAGAGAGCGTCTTTTCCGCGAAGTCCACATCTCGCCATTCGAGCGTAATCGCCTCCGCGATACGAAGCCCCTCGTAGAAAAGGAGCTGAAGCCCGAGCTTGCTCGACTCCTCCATGTCGCTTGCTTCGATAGCGCGTAAGACCAGCGGGATCTCTTCAGCGGTCAGCCAACGCTTGCGCGTCGCCCGAATGTCGAGGGGCTGAGGATTGGGCAGGGTTGTGGTCCAGCGCTCCGATCTCGTAACCGAAGGTAGGCAACTGCTTCAAGAGTGAGAGGACTACGGCTGCGGAACGCTGTTTTTTCTTTTCGACGAGCATTTGCACCGGCCGACGGCAGGCGAGGGCATCGAGCGCAGCGAGAGGGGCGCGGCCGAGCACGGGACGGACATGCCGGGCGGTGTCACCTGGGGTTCCGGCGGTCCCATCGCTGAAGATGCCGAGCGTGAACACGCGGTCCAGAGTGCGGCATGGCCAGCGGAAGGTCTTACGGCCAGCAGGCGAGACGTGAACACGCAGCCCGGCTCAGCGCAGCTCGCGTCTATCGTCGTCTTCTCCGCTGGTCTCGCGCACCTCGCAGACCGCGTCGGCGGGTTTGAGGGCTTCGAGCGAGCGGGCGGTGAAGGGCATTCTGCGGGACGGCATAGTGGCTTCTTTGGGGCTGAGTTGCTACCTAACTACCTTGCCAGCCGCGACCAAAAAAGAACGATATCGTCTGATTATTGGGGGGATTTTACGCGACTTTCCGCAACATAGCGAAAAGGCTCGAAACTGGGTTCGGGCGACTTGGGGTGCAAGTGGTCGCTGGTTCAAATCCAGTCGCCGACTTTTCCAGCCGGCTCTCTTTTGGGAGCCGGTTTTTTTGTGGTTTTTTTGAAGGAGGAGGGGAGGGGGGGGCTCTAGGAGTCCTGGCGGAGGATTGCTTCGAGGGGCTGATTGGGGTTGAGGTATTCGGCCATTTTTTTGGAGAGGTATTTATGGGCGGGGCCTCGAAGGAGGAAGCCTGGATCGCTCGCGGAGCCGCTGATTTTGTTTTCGAGGATTTGGATATCGGCTTCCAGTTGAATGCCCATAAAGATTCCATTGAGTTGGCAGGCGTTGCCCGTCCAATTTCTCTGGAAACCATATTTGCTGCGCCAATGCTCCACCAGGGCGGTGATGCGTTGGAGGGCTTCTTGTACAGGAAGGGAGTGAGGAACTTCGAGAGAGAGTTTTCCCATTGTTTTTTGTTTAGGTGAAGAGGCTAGAGTCCGGACAGAGGCCTAGCACAGAATGGGTGGAGGCACCTATGTTTAAATACGTCGGCTTGCCTGATGAAGCTCGAGGATAATGGTACCATTTTTAAAGAAGCGTACAGCGCCAGAGGTTTGGCTGACGGCGAGGGCGAGGCATTCGGTGGTGGAGGTGATGCTGGCGGCGGCGGTATGGCGAGCGCCCATTCCCAGGGGGACCTGCACATTGTCATCAATGGCCGTAAGGTAGCGTCCTGCGGCGAGGACGACACCATCTTCTCGGATGATGAAGGCGCCATCCAGCACGGAGAAGTTTTTAATGGCTTCTCGGATTTTGGGGTCTAAAATATTGCGCTCTGTTTCTGGAATACCTTGAAATGGGTTGAGGGTGAGTTGGCGGCTTTTGGACATGACGGTTTCGCAGTCGCCGATGGTGAGGATGGTACCGATGGGGTGTCCCTCAAAACCTTCTTGGCCGATTTGCAGGGCCAGTTGGATGAGGGCGTCAATGACTTGGGAGTTAAAGCGCTCTCCGAGGTTAACGCCTTCCACGGCAACGTTTTTGTCGAACGAATTTCCGACTTGGACTTGCATGAGGGTGTCAATGGGTTTTCCAAGGAGGCCTGTGACGCATATGGCGACGTCTTTGTCCTTAATTTTTTCGCTGGAAGTTGCTGCAATCAGTGCGACTTTGACGCGCTCAACCCTGGAGTAGTCATAGGGGGGCACCAGCACGACAGAGTGTTTTTGTTTGCGCAGGCGTTCTGCAAGTTTTTCTGAGGTTACGGCATAAATCAGCTTTTTTTTGCAAGCTTTTCCGCGCAATTCTTTCGAAGGAATCAACATATCCGAGACATAAAGGAGATGCTCAATACCTGTGCTGTTGGCCAGCTTTATGGCTGCGCGCAAAAAGTCAAGGCTGAGTTTGTTTGTATTCGGCATGCGTTTATCTCATTTTAGCATGATTACAGCTTACCTTGACAGAAGGAACAGGAATGCTTAATGCTCTAAGGATGTTGTTTTTCCGACAGAAGGGAGTCTCCCGGTGAATTCAAAGGACTTGAAGCGTTTTAAGAAGATGCTTGAAGACAGCAAGATTGCGCTCCTGGAAAACGCCAAGAAAACCTTAATGGAAGAATCCAATTTTGACACGGACGACCTTCCGGATGAGATTGATTTGGCTTCGAGTGAGTATGCACAAAGCATGGTATTTCGTTTGCGCGACAGAGAGAAATTTTTGCTCAAGAAAATTGAGCGAGCGCTTATCCGCATTGAAGAGGGTACCTTTGGCATTTGTGAGCGCTGCGAAGAAGACATTTCTCTCAAACGGTTGGAGGCGCGCCCAGTGACGACACTTTGCATTCGTTGCAAAGAGGAGCAGGAGAAGAAGGAGCGTTCCTACGGCTAATAAACAGGCCTTATTATTTTAAGTTTGCCTTATTGTGTCGTGCTTTGTCTAATTTTGAATGTCTATGCGCATGAGTTGGCGGCCGAGGAGGAATTGGTCGCTGGGTTCGACGAAGGTGGGGGAGGAGAGGCGCAAGAAGGTACCGTTGGAGGAGCCGACGTCTCGGATGGTGAGTTTTTCTGGGGAGGCGGAGATGACGGCGTGTCTACCGGAGATGAAGCTGTCGTTGAGGAAATAGATATCTCCGGTTTCGCGTCCGAGGGTATTGTCGCCGATTTTGAGGGGGAAGACGGCGCCGCGGATGCCGCCTTCGAGGATTTGGACGAGGCGGAAGCGGTAGCCGATGTCGGGTGAGCCCCAAGCGGTGGTACCGTCCGGGCTGGAGGCGAGTGGGGGGATGGCCTCGACGAGGAGGCGTTGGCGTCCGGCGCGTATTTCGCTGCCGGGGGAGATTTCGCGTTCTTGTCGCAGGCGCGTAAAGACGCCGTTGCCTCCGCCAATATCTTCAATAGCGAGGCGGCCTCCGGAGAAGAAGAAGCGGATTTGGACATCGGCGATGAAGGGGTCGTCAGGCAAGCTGAGTTCGCTTGCGCGGCCGCAGAGCAATACATCTGTTTTCATGGGATAAACGTTTTCGGTGCCTCCGTCTGCGCGGACGACGTGGATGATGACAGGTGTTTTGCGGGAGTGCATGGTATTTTCAGGTCCTCATTGAGAAGGGGCGAGGGGGGTGGTGGTGGGTGTTTAGGAAGGGGTTTCGAGTTGAAGGATTTGTTGGCCGATGCGCAGGCGGTCGCCTGGGAAGAGCAGGCGGTCTCCAGAGATACGCACATAGGTACCAAGGCCATTGGAGAGATCGCAAAGGGTTGCGGACTGGGGCATGAGGGTGAGTTCGCAATGGCGAGGGGCCATGCCTTCGTCGAGGGAATAGGAGAGGTCGCACTTTGTCGTACCGATGAAGATACTGGGGCCGGAGGAGACGAAGGTACGACCTGGTCTATCGCCGATGAGGATTTCTTCGATGGCATAATTGGCCTGGTCTACGGGGACAGGGGTACCGTGGATAACGAGGCGGCCGGGGATATATGGGGGCGTAGGAGGGAGTTGGCCGAGGTAGCGGAAGAGGCGGATGCCGGCGCAAAATTTTTGTTGAGCGGCGATATTTTCCTGGTTTTGGATACTGACATAGACGCCGGAGACACCGCTTTCGTCGCGCACATATATTTGGTGGTTATGGACCCACAAGGTAGCGTGGAGGGGGGAGACGAAGGGATCGTCCGAGAAGAGCAGTTGACCGCGGAGGCGGCCTATTTGCATGCTTTGGTGGAGGGCGAAGCGTTGGCCCCTATAAGTTCCAGAGAGGGCGAAGAGGGCGGCATGGGGTTTGGTAGGGATGGGGGCGCGTTGGGAGGGGGAACGTTTTTCTTGTGGGGAGGTATAAGGGGGCTCCGTATGTGCAGTGGCATAGAGGGCAGCGCCCGGGTTATGGGTATGGCTATGGGCAAGGGGAGGGGAGGGGGGAGGGAAGAGGGAGGAGGCCTGGAAAGGGGGGGG